>Ga0310691_10007579_pt1 | contig 11280 bp, 10 predicted proteins | sample 176DNAGHGlowgp2_FD_203887 | JGI IMG/M metagenome (GOLD analysis project Ga0310691, IMG submission 203887) | Sheep rumen microbial communities from Palmerston North, Manawatu-Wanganui, New Zealand - 1766 DNA GHGlow gp2 (v2) (version 2) | ecosystem: Host-associated > Mammals > Digestive system >... | reverse complement strand
TCCGTCAACATATAGCTGTTTAATATCTTTATTGGATGCAGCATGTGGAGGCATTGAATGATACGCAGCTTTGTAGGGGTCATAGTTTTTGTCAAAGCCCATTGCATTTGCATAAGCTTTTAACTGTTTGATAATACGATTGGCATATTTGGGATTGTTTTCTGTAACATAGGCTTCAATGCCGGAAGAGTCAAAGATGGTCATATCGGCTTTGGCGGAATCAATTGCCTGACAGATTGGTTCGGTAAGGTCCACAAGATTTTTAAACAAGGTTTCCAAATCGGGAAGGAAGTCCTGCTTAAAACGGGTAATCTTAGAAGCGTCAGGAACCTTGGTAAAACCGCAGAATTCACGAAGTTCTTTTGAATAATTCAAAAAGACAAGCAAAAGGGAATCTGTCGGGATAGAAAAAATCTTTTGCATGATTAAAGCCCAAAGCATGGCGGTTAATGGATATTTACGGTGTCGTCCAGTAGAAGCGTAATAGTTTTTGTAAAAAGATGCCGGAATAATTGAATCAAGGTCAATGTGGTTTTCGAGAAGAGAAAGAAACTGAGGTTTGTTGGAATCAAAAATATTTTGACAATCCTCAAAAATATCACACATTGTGAGCTGTTTATATGTTATCATATAGGTATCTCCTTTTGGGTTGTGATGTCTTGGTTTCTAGTCAATTCCATTATACCACATCCGAGAGGAGATATTTTATTTTAGAAGCAAAAAAATCCCGTAATTATGCGGGTTTTGGCGTTTCGCAAACGCCTAATTAAAAATAAAATTAAAAGGAAATGAAGTAACTTAAGTACTATGAATATCTTACCTTGTAGTTTGTTACTGTGGTGAATGAATTATGGTCTTTTCATCCGGGATTTTTTTATTTCTTTTTTTGCCGATTACTTTACTATGTTATGGAACGGCAAAAACTCTGGAAAAGAAAAATACTATTCTCCTTATTGCAAGTTTGATTTTTTATGCATGGGGAGAACCTGTATATATATTTCTTCTCTTATTATCAATTGTTGCAAATTGGAGATTTGGGATACAGGTTACGAAGGGAAATATGCAGGCCAGAAAAAAATGGCTGATTATTTCTGTGATTTGTAATTTGGCAGTATTGTTTGTATTTAAGTATCTTGGATTTGTATGCGACAATTTAAATCTATTGCTTCATTCTGACATGAAAGTAAATATTGTGCTTCCAATCGGTATTTCCTTTTTTACATTTCAAGCCATGTCATATGTAATTGATGTTTATCGTGGAAAAGGAGAGGCACAAAAGAAAGTCGGAAATGTTGCACTTTATATTTCCTTATTTCCACAATTGATTGCGGGACCAATTGTACGATATGAAACAGTGGCAGAGCAAATATCTAACAGAAGTGCTGATGCCGATAAGTTTTCAGCCGGTGTCAGACGTTTTATTTTGGGACTTGGGAAAAAAGTAATATTTGCGAACAATTTTTCATTAATCGCTGACGGAGTTTTTGATTCAACGAATCAAATGGGAGGAATATTACATTGGATTGGTGCCATAGCATATTCTCTTCAGATATTGTTTGATTTTTCGGGCTACAGTGATATGGCGATTGGGTTGGGTAAAATGTTCGGATTTGATTTCTTGGAGAATTTTGATTATCCGTATATTTCAAAGTCAGTTACAGAATTTTGGAGAAGATGGCATATTTCTCTTGGCTCATGGTTCAGGGATTATGTTTATATCCCTTTGGGTGGGAATCGTGTCAGCAAGGGAAAACATATCCTGAATCTTTTTATTGTATGGTTGCTTACAGGAATCTGGCACGGTGCAAACTGGACTTTTGTTCTGTGGGGACTATTGTATTTTGTCATTCTTGTTTTTGAAAAAACGACGGGACTGGATAAGATCCTTGAAAAACGTTTGCATGTATTACCGCATATCTACACATTACTATTTGTGATGTTTGGCTGGGTATTATTTCGCTCAGATGATATTTCTGCTGCATTTTCATATATCAAAGGCATGTTCGGTACTCCGGTTCTGTCTGAAGATATCTCATTACTACACCAGTTCATTGGTGAATATGTGATTGTATTTGTCTTGTCATTTGGTTTTCTAATTCCATGGAAAAAAATAATTCCGGTAAATAAAATCCGCATATACGGGGTAATCAAAGATGTACTCCTCTTATTATTGTTCCTTCTTTCAGTTGCGTACATCATGAAAGGAAGCTATAGTCCTTTTATTTACTTCAATTTTTAGGGGGATTGTATGATTAATAAATTAAGAAAAAACTGGCTGGTGCTTATATTTTTTATAGCAATTTATCTGGGGTGTCTTTTGACCATAGTGCTGAAATGCCGTCCTATAGGAGCATCTGTATATCACGGAATATATGATGATTATAAGGTAAACGGAGTACATGTGGAGACGGTATCAAATTCTGTTTCTGTCATTGAAAACTCCTTTACGCAAAATCTTTTCGGAAAGAGTTATTGGATAGAAGTTTTGGGATTATTTAATCAGGCATGTCACAAGTCTGTTTTTCTTGATACTGAAGATCGATATACGGTATATAAGATGAGCAATGGACAGGAAACATGGAACTATCGTGGTTATGATGTCGGAACATATGCAGAGCATTACAAAGTGTTCGCAGAGAATTTAAAGAGTGAAAGAATCCCGCTGCTGTTTGTGCAGGCTCCTTTTAAGATTAACAAATACAATAATGAACTCCCATATGGAATGACGGACGAGACGAATGCTTTGGCAGACAGTTTTCTGTCACAGATTTCCGATTGTGATACTTTTGATTTGCGTCAGGTGATAGAAGAAGAAAAAATAGATTATGACTCTTTGTTTTATGCTACCGATCATCATTGGACACCCAAAACCGGTTTATGGGCAACCGGCGTTATAGCACAAAGGATAAAAAGCGAGTACCGGCTGGATTTGGATACATCATTTTTGGATCCGGGTAATTATGAATATACGGTTTATTCGAAATTTTTTCTGGGCTCCCAGGGAAAGAGAGCGGGAATAATATACTCCGGGCTTGATGATTTTACTTTGATTGAACCGAAGTATGAAACGAATTATCACGTGAATATTCCGACGTTAAATATATCGAAAGAAGGAGATTTTTCTGAAACTCTTCTCTTTAAAGAATATCTAAAAAAAGATTATTATAACGGAGATCCGGGAAGGGTATACACGGGAGATAATTATTCATTAATGACAGTACAAAATTATAATGCAAAGAATCACACGAAGATTTTGCTTGTAAAGGATAGTTTTTCAAAATCGGTAATTCCTTTTTTAAGTTCAACCTGTAGTGAACTTCATGTGATTGATTTGAGAACATTTGAAGGTTCGGTTAGGGATTATGCAATAGAAAATAAAATGAATATGGTTATTGTGCTGTATAATCCAAGTGTCGTCACGGATGAACATTTTTTTGAATTTTAACTTTATTCATGACAGGTTCTATTATATTAGGAAAAATGCAAGAAATACAGAAAAAGCACTGCGGAGCATGACTGAGATAGATCAAGCCTCCATAAATATGTCCCTATAATCGGACATTATTAAAACGATTAAACAATATAATGAATTTAAAATACAAATATCGATGAGATGATAAAAAATTCAGAAAATTAAATCATTTTTAAGGTAATTTTAAAGGATTTATATTATAAAAAGAGGGAGGTGAAATGAGTAGTAACCCTCAGGAATCGTTTTACTTATAGAAAGGGGTTGCGAAATGATCGGATTATACGGTTATGTTCGCGTCAGTACCAGGGAGCAAAACGAAGCAAGGCAGATTATTGCTTTGCTGGAGGTAGGAGTTCCTCGTGAGAATATCTATATGGATAAACAATCGGGGAAAAACTTTGAACGTAAGATGTATCATCGATTAGTTCGAAAACTATCTCCCGGAGATGTCTTATTTATTAAGAGCATCGACCGATTAGGGAGAAACTATTCAGAAGTCCTTGAACAGTGGAAAGTAATAACCAAGGACAAGGGGGTTGATGTGGTTGTTTTAGATATGCCGATTTTGGATACAAGGCAGGAAAAGAATTTGTTGGGAACATTTCTGTCGGATGTGGTACTTGCTTTGCTTAGTTATGTTTCTGAGAATGAAAGGGAGATGATTCACAGAAGACAGGCCGAAGGAATTGCAGCGGCTAAAGAACGCGGAGTTCATTTTGGAAGGAAGCCGATGCCTACGCCGGAGAATTTCGGGGAAGTGTACGACAAATGGAAACGAAAAGAAATCTCCGCATTGGAAGCAGCAGAGATTTGCAATATGTCCAAGACCACATTCTATAAGAAAGTAAAAGAGTTCCAGAAACAACTGCAATAAGAGAGATTTAATGATTTATATGAATTAAAACAGCTCACCCGGTTAATGACGTACAGAACTGAAATAATAAAATTTCATATTTTCGCAAGAAGTCCGCAAAAGTATACTTTTGCGGACTTTTCTGTTTCTAAACATACCTTATTAAGAGTATCATATTATTTTCTAAAATTCTACACAATTTTCACAACGTTTCTTCGGATTTTTTAGTAAAAAACAACAATAAAAAACTTTCCGCCAAAGTATACTTTTTCGCTTGGATTTTGGGGGAGAAACGGTTTATGGCCATTGAATTGTTTGAACACAATCAAAGAGCTTACGACAATGTTCTTTCCATGTTTTCAAAGACCGGAAAGGCAGCGGTTGTACATCCTACAGGAACAGGTAAATCTTTTATCGGTTTTAAATTGTGCGAAGACAACCCCGAAAAGCGGATTCTGTGGATTTCTCCATCTAGATATATCTTTCATACCCAGTTAGAGAATTTAAAGAAAACTTCCGGAATTCAACCGAATAATCTTGTTTTTTTGACCTATGCGAGATTGATGAATTTAACGCCGGAAGAGTTAGCGGAACTTAAGCCTGATTATATAGTCCTGGATGAGTTTCACAGATGCGGAGCGACACAGTGGGGAAACGGAGTTAATCGTCTTTTGAAGAAATATAAAAGAGTTCCCCTCCTTGGTTTATCCGCAACGGCTGTGCGTTATCTGGATTCGCAAAGAGATATGGCGGAAGAGATTTTTGACGGTTGCATTGCAAGTGAGATGTCTTTGGGTGAAGCAATTGTAAGAGGAATTCTGATGCCACCCACGTACGTGCAATCGGTTTTTTCTTTTCACGATGAATTGCGAAAGTACGAAAAAAAGGTAAAGAAATCCGGTCGAAATGATGCGCAGGAATATTTAGAGAAACTTCGCCGTGCGATAGAACAGGCGGATGGACTGGATGTGATTTTTCAGAGACATATGAAGAATCCCACCGGAAAATATATAGTTTTCTGCGCAAATTATGAAGCAATGCAGGAAGCGATGGGCAAAGTTTCACAATGGTTTCGGCTTGTTGATAAAAAGCCCCATGTATATTCTTTTTACTCCGAAGACGACGAAGCGGTAGGGGAGTACGAAGGATTTAAATCCGATTATGATGATACCCATTTGCGTCTGCTTTTCTGTATTGATGCGTTGAACGAAGGAATTCATATTCGAAATATTTCCGGAGTGATTCTGCTTCGCCCCACGGTATCGCCAATTATTTATAAGCAGCAGATTGGACGAGCATTATCGGCAGGTGAAAAAGCAGGAACGGTGATTTTTGACATCGTCAATAACATTGAAGGTCTTTACAGTATCGACGCAGTCAAGGATGAAATGCAGGAAGCACTGTTTCGGTTCAATGATCGGAACGATCGATTAACGGATCTGACGGAGTCCTTTGAAATAGCGGATGAAGTCGGAGACTGTATGAAACTCTTTAAGGCGCTTGACAGTGCGCTTTCTACCGACTGGATGACCATGTACGGGGAAGCGAAAGAGTATGCAAAACGGAACGGAAACCTGATGGTTCCACTGACATTTCAGACAAAAAACGGCAGGTACTTAGGACGCTGGATCAGCACCCAGCGCACGAATCGGGATCGACTGGATATAGATAAAAAAAGAATGCTGGACGAGATTGGAATGAACTGGCTGACACCGGAAGAAAACAAGTGGGAAATCTACTTTGCGGCACTTGTTCAGTACAGGAATAACCACGGAGATTTCGAAGTTCCTTCAGTTTATGAAACGCCGGAAGGATTGCAGTTGGGAAGATGGTATCGAAGAGTTTGCGAGAAATATTCCCATGATGAATTGCAGGCAGAAAGAGTTCAGCAGTTGATTCAAACCGGTGTGGATTTGGGACCTGCAAGAAGCAGAAACTGGAACAAGGGATATGCCCTTGCAAAAGAGTATTATACAGGATTTGGAGATTTGCTGGTTCCTCACGATTATTGTGTGAATGGCATGAAACTTGGAGTCTGGATTTCCACACAGAGGGAAAATAAAACCTTGGGGAAACTAAGTGAAAAGCAGATTTCCATGTTGAAAGAAATCGGAATGTGCTGGGATCGTAACGAAGATAAATGGAGCAGCGGATTTGAGGCAGCTTTGAAATATGTGACCGATGTAGGTGATATTAATTCGATGCCGGTTGGATATAGCATTGATGGATTTGACTTATATGCGTGGCTTGGAACTCAGAGAAGCCGGTATAAACAGGGGAAGTTATCTGCTGAGAGAGTTCAGAAATTGGAATCAATAGGGATGAGCTGGAGTTTGTCGGAAGTGTTTTGGAACTCCGGTTATGAGCATGCTCTTCAGTACAAGAATGGACACGGAAGTTTGAAGATGCCGGTTGGATATGTTTGCGAAGATGGATTCAAACTAAAGAGTTGGCTCAATAATCAGAAAGTGAAGTTTCGAAACGGTGCCTTAAACGAAGTGCAGAGAGAAAAATTAAGAGTACTTGGAGTGGTGTGATTGGCATGAGTTATAAATTGAACTACATGATTAGTTTGATTGAATCAAATGTTGTATTGATGTTTCCGGATGGAAGTTCAAGAGAGTATGCAGATGGAAAACAGGCTGCGGAAGAAACCTTTGATAAGCGATATGACGTGAAATCCATGAAAGCAAATGTGGATAAGGTTGAAGTTGTGCTCACGGAGAATGATGGAACCCCAATTGATTTAGTTGCAGATGGTACGAATGGGTTTTATTAAATATTGGACATGAAATGACCATGAATGATGGAGAAAATAAAGAAAAAGAAGATTAAGAAAATGAGCGAAAGAGTAATACCATTTAGTCCTCCGGACATAAGTGAGTTGGAAATTGAAGAAGTATGTAATGCATTGCGATCTGGATGGATTACTACCGGACCGCGTACTAAGTTATTAGAGCGCAGACTTGCTGCTTTTATTGAGACCGGAAGTACAGATATCGATTGTTCAACGGATGAGGCAATTAAGAAATACAGTAATCGTGTAGTTTGTCTTAACAGTGCGACCGCCGCAGAAGAATTGAACCTGCGAATTCTGGGGATAAAAGAAGGGGATGAAGTAATAGTTCCTGCATATACCTATACGGCAACTGCATCGGCGGCAATTCATTGCGGGGCGAAGGTTGTGTTTATAGACATCCAGAAAGACGGTGATTCGGTTACACATATGCCGGAAATGGATTATGAAGCGGTTGAGAATGCAATCACCGAAAAAACCAAAGCAATCATTGCTGTTGATTTAGCAGGAATTGTCTGCGATTATGAGAAGTTATTTGAAATCGTCAAAAGAAAAAAAGACTTGTTTACTCCACTTGAATCAGATGGGACACCTTTAGTCGATTTATCATCACGCATTCAGAAATCGATGGGTAGAATTGCAGTTGTTGCTGACTGCGCTCATTCTCTTGGGGCGAGCAGATTGTTCGATGGAAGGAAGATTTATTGCGGTGCTATAGCGGATTTTTCTTCTTTTTCATTCCATGCAGTTAAGAATTTTACCACCGCCGAAGGTGGAGCAAGTGCGTGGCTTCCGATTCAGGGAGTTACAAATGAAGAGATATATAAAATGTATCAACTGTTGTCGTTACATGGTCAGAACAAGGATGCTCTTGCAAAAACAAAGATGGGTTCATGGGAATATGATATCATTGGCTCCTGGTATAAGTGCAATATGACGGATATTATGGCGGCAATCGGTCTTCGACAATTGGATAGATATCTAAAATTGCTTGAACGTCGAAACCAGATAATGGAGAGGTATGATGCTATTTGTGATGAGCTTGGCATCAATCATCTTGTTCATCATACGGATTTTATGGATTCATCGAATCATTTATATCTGATTCGTATCCCTGAGATAACTTTAGAACAGAGAAACACAATCATAGAGAAGATGGCCACAGGTGGCGTTTCCACGAATATTCACTATAAACCATTACCCATGATGACTGCATACAAAGAGATGAGTGGCGGTATAGAGAAGTATCCGAACTCTAACAATTACTATCAAAACTTGATTACGCTCCCCCTCCATACACTTTTGTCGGATGATGACGTAGAATATGTTTGTGAAGTATTAAAAATAGCCGTTAAGGAAGTAAAGGGGTAGTATGTACAAAAAATATATTAAACGACTAATCGATGTGATTCTCTGCCTTATTGGCCTTCCTTTTTTTGTAATTATATTTATAGTATTTGCACCAATTATATATTTTTCCGATAAAGGTCCGATATTCTATAATGCTAATCGTTTGGGGTATAAAGGTAAGATTTATAAAATGTATAAATTTCGATCGATGAAAGTGGATGCCCCAGACATCAGGAATTCAGATGGATCAACTTTTAACAGTGAAGATGATCCAAGAGTTACTAGAATTGGAAGATTACTAAGAAAAGCCAGCATAGACGAAACCCCTCAACTTTTAAATGTATTAAAGGGGGATATGAGTATTATTGGACCTCGCCCCAATCTTCCGTCTGTTCAATATGATCAGCTTCCGGAGATTGAAAGAAAAAGACTTGACGTGCGACCGGGTATAACAGGTTACAATCAAGCATACTTTCGGAATTCTGTTTCATCCGAAGAGAAATTTAAAAACGATGTCACGTATGTTGAAAATGTCAGTTTCGGTTTTGATGTAAAAATACTTTTACAAACTATTAAATCCGTTCTTAAACGCGAGAATATTAACACAAATTAAGGGAGGCATAAAGATGGGTAAGAAAATTATTTTAATTGGTAATGGTAATTATGCAGATACTATAAGGTATTATATCGAAACAATAACCGATTGGGAATTGGTTGCGTATGCGGATGAATTTGTTGAGGGAAAAGATTCTACACATAAGGGATTGCCTTTTGTAAATATTTCTCTGTTACCTGATTTATATCCAAATGACGGGTATGAAGTTGTTATTGGTGTAGGTTATCATAATATGAATGCAAACAGGAAGCGTATATATGAGAAACTCAAGGGAATGAATTATCGTATGCCCAATCTCATTCATCCGACATCCATTCTGAATAATACAAAGATGGGTGATGCCAATATTATCATGTCTAACTGTGTGTTTGAACCGAATGCGGAAATGGGAAGCAATATTATAATTTGGGATGCTGTTTTGATTGGACATAATACTTTTATTGGTAATCATAGTCATTTCGCGCCTGTTTCTATGATTGCAGGAAACTGCAAGGTTGGAGAAGGTTGCTTTCTTGGCTATCATGCTACGGTTAAGAATGGAGGCGTACTAGCTGATTATACGCTTGTTGGGGCTGGTGCTTACGTTTCAAAAAATACTAAACCGTATGAAGTAATCGTTCCGGCTCGAAGCGTTGTTTTAGAGAATCACAAAAGCACAGATTTTATTTGACTTGGAGGTTGTTGAAATGTTACTGAAAGAAAAAATTGCTGTTGTTACTGGCGCATCTAATGGTATTGGTAAATCCATCGTGGATGTTTTTATTGAGAATTGAGCAAAGGTCATTGGTTTGGATATCGTTGAAACTGAGACTTGGGACGAGAACCTAACTATGCTGAAGGCGGATGTCTCTAGTACTGCTGATTGTGAACGGGTATATGAAGAGATTCGGAGGATTACCGACCGCATTGACATTCTTGTTAATTGTGCTGGCATCACCAGAGATGCAATGACAAAGAAGATGACTGAAGAACAGTTCGATCAAGTTATAGCTGTAAACCTAAAAGGAGTATGGAATCTCACAAGATTAATTGGTCCCGCTATGCAAGTACAGCAGTTTGGTTCAATTATCAATATTTCTTCGGTTGTAGGGGTGTTTGGAAATATCGGCCAAGCTAACTATGCTGCTACAAAAGCTGGCGTTATTGGCATGACCAAGACGTGGGCTAAAGAATTTGCTCTTAAGGGTGGAAATGTCCGTGTGAACGCTATAGCTCCGGGATATACCATGACTAATATGATGAAGACAGTTCCGGAGAATCTCTTGGAGAAATTTCGTGGGCAGACAATGATTGGACGTTTGGCAGAACCCATTGAAATAGCTAATTCCGTTCTTTTCTTGGCATCAGATTTGTCAAGCTATGTGACGGGTGAGGTGCTGAATGTTAATGGTGGGATGAGATTATAAAATCGAGAGGATTATTTGAATGGGAAGAGTCTTTATTTTTGGTGCTTGTCGCACCCCCAATCGGCAAAATGGGCGGAGCGTTAGCTTCCGTTTCCGCTGTAGATCTTGGTTCTGTTGTTATTAAGGAAGCATTGCAACGTGCAAAAATTTCTGCGGAACAAGTTGACCATGTATATATGGGATGTGTCATTCAGGCAGGCCTGGGTCAGAATGTTGCTAGACAGGCAAGTATGAAAGCGGGGCTTCCTTTTTCAACAACGGCTCAGACTGTGAATATTGTTTGTGGCTCTGGTCTTGATGCTGTTAACTCGGCGGCTCGTCTAATTACCGCGGGCGATGCAGATGTGGTTATTGCTGGTGGTATGGAATCCATGTCCAATGCACCTTTTGCAGTCATGAATGCTCGTTATGGCTATAAAATGGGCAGCCCGATGATAAATAACACCGCTCGTGGACACCATGGTTAATGATGCCTTGTGGGAAGCGATGAGCAACTACCACATGGGCATTACAGCTGAGAATGTGGCTGAAAAATGGAAACTGACAAGAAATGAACTGGATGAATTTGCCGTGGAATCTCAGGGTAAAGCAGCGGTGGCAATAGCTGAAGGGAGCTTTAAGGATGAGATTGTGCCTGTGATTATAAAGGGGCGTAAGGGAGATATAGTTGTGGATACCGATGAAGGCCCGAGACCTGGAACAACAGCGGAGGGGCTTTCAAAGTTAAAACCTGCATTTAAGTCGGATGGGATTGTAACCGCTGGAAACAGTTCGGGTATTAATGAT
>Ga0310691_10007578_pt1 | contig 11280 bp, 24 predicted proteins | sample 176DNAGHGlowgp2_FD_203887 | JGI IMG/M metagenome (GOLD analysis project Ga0310691, IMG submission 203887) | Sheep rumen microbial communities from Palmerston North, Manawatu-Wanganui, New Zealand - 1766 DNA GHGlow gp2 (v2) (version 2) | ecosystem: Host-associated > Mammals > Digestive system >... | reverse complement strand
TGAACGTTGTCTAAGAATCTCAGGATCTGAGTTATCCAATATTTTACTTAATTTATTATTACTTATAGCTCCAGCTTGTATAGCTTCCCATTCTTTATCTGTTATTCCCATATTTCTTTGTCTTCTAGGAATACTTCCAAGTTCTTCTCTATATTTAGTTTGTAATCGTTGTGATGTCTTTTTAACATCATCAGCAGTCATACTCGGATCATCTTTTAAACGTCTTTGAACTTCAGAAGCTGTTAATCTTTGAACATGTCTTTCTTTTATTGCATTTTTTAAAGCTTCATTAAGTTTAGCATTAAGGGAGCTTACTTCCTTAGAGTAGGTCTTAGCTGCTTGTGGATTATATTGTAAATTTTTAGTATTTATTGATTCTATACGGGCTTTATTTGCTAATGCTTTCATACTATTAGCATAATCTGCATAAATAAGTTCCATGGGGTGTTGTTTTTTTGATACTAGGGTACGGGCATCATCTGTTTGGGCCATCTGGGTGGATGGTATGGTACGCATACGAGATTTATAGGTTATGGTCCCATCTTTATTAGTGAATACTACATCCCCGGTCTTCTTATCTTTTCTCATTACGGGGGCATACTTCTCGTATTCTTTTTTATTACTTGCATCATAAGAAATTTTCTTACCATCTATTGTTTTTATTTCAGTAAGACCCGTATTTTTATTTATCTTTTTATCAGCATAATATAGTTCTGAATCAGGTGCTCTTTTATAAATCAAAGCTCCTTCTGGCCTATTAGGATCATACCAAGATTTTCCTTTAATATTTACTTTAGGTTCACCTTTTGTTTTTGGTATTTGTGCTTCTCCTCCAGCTCTAGAAACTATTGTAGATGCTCCACCATATTTAATATTTCCATTCTTGTCTACTTTTATTTGATATCTATTTACTAATTCTTTAATATTGTTATCTATATAACTTTGTCTATAATCGTATTCATGTTTAACTGCATCAATAACAACCATAGAATGTTTAACAGCTCTAGCTATTTCATGATCATTAGCACCCAATAATGTCATATCAGTTATAAGATTTGAAACTATACCCATTTGAGTTTGCTTAGAATTCTCACTCATAGGTTTAAACTTCTTTCCTTCTCTATAATAAGTATAAGTTCCATCTTTATTCTTAACTTTATTATCCCATTTATAAATATCTGGATCAAAATTTTTTAATTCTGGTAATGGTTTTGAATTAGTAATTCTTACTCTTCCTTTTGGATCGTGTGTTGGTATACACATTACTGTGTCACCATCAAAATCGGCTCCAGATAATTGTTTTGCCACTTCATGATTAACACAAACAGCATCCATAGATAATTTGCCAATTAATTTTTGGCCTAATGCATTTTTATTATTTACTGTTACTATAGGAATTTCAAATGTTCCGCCATGTGGATATCTAATTAATGCTAACTTTATTCCATCTTTATAGCCAGGAGCATATATTTCATTATCTTTTAATGTATTATTTGGAATTATTACATGATACTTTTGTCCTGGCAAAGCAGCAGCTTTTAAATCCTCTGCTGCTTTATCACAACTTTTAGCGAATTTATCTAAATAATATCTTTTAATAACAGGATTATTTAATTTAACTATATCATCATATTCAGCTTCTTTATATTCTTTAGCTAATTTTAATTGTTGTTTTGCTAATTGTTTAGATTGTTTAGATAAAAATTGTGATGGCAATGAATCGGCCCATTCGCTCCAATCGCCTTCGTCTGCCCTTTTATTAATCAATCCTAATTTCTTTTTACCATTACTATCTGTATACCAATATTGTCCACCTTGATCAGCATCTTTTATTGTTGAACCAAATGGATTATCGGGATCGTTTTTTATTTTCTTAAAAGCATCTTCTCTTGTTGATTTATTAGAGTTAAATACTAAATCGTATCCATCTGGAACATCATCTGAATATACAGCCATTCCTTTTAAATACTTGTTTTTGTCAACTAATATACGAACTTGTGAATAAAGTGATTTTCCAAGAGATAAATCTGGAACACCTCTTCTTATTTCTATAAGTCCATCTTTATCTTCACCAGTAAATCCATCTTTTCCAACTTCATTTTTTAACATTACTTTTATTCTACTAGAATCCATACTAGCAGGATAATTAAATTTCTTTTCTATGGTTTGTCCATTGTCTCTAGAAATATAATCTTTTAATGTCGATACTTTGTCATAATCATAAATATCTGATTCTTTATGATCTGGAGTTGTTAAAACTCTCTGTGTTGTCATCTGATTTGGATTTGTTGCTTGTGGTATACGACCACTAAATACATGATATCCTTCTTTTTTTAATAAATATAATGCAGTATCTAATTTTTCTCTAGAAACATTTAAATCTATATCCTGATTTACACCAATATCAACCATACCATGAGGTTTTTCATCAACAGCTTTCTTCAAAGCATCTGCTAAATCTCTTGTTTGTCTTACTCTAGATTCAGCTTCTGTATCAAACCAATTTCTTATAGTTGGTTCTGGAACTTTCATTCTTCTAGAAATATCCATTGTTGAATGTCCACTTTCTTTTAAAGCTTTTGCTCTTGAAATTAAAGCCATTTTTCTTTCATCATTGCATATAGATTTTTCCATTCTGTATTCTTTTGTTGTTAAACCAAATTCTTTTTTAATGTTTTCTGGGGTTTCTGTCCATCCTTTAGCCTTTAATTTTTCGACTCTTCCTAAAAAATCAATAGAGTGTTGATATGGTTCTTCACCGGAACCTTGTCTATATCTTCCTGAACCATGTGGATCAAAATCAAATTGTTGCGGTGTTCCAACATGTGCTATAAAATCTTTTTTATCCTTGGAAGAACCAAAATATGATTTTATTTCTTCAGCAATAGGATTCATTAATTATAACCCCCTTTCAATATTTTCTAATAACTTATCTAAATGAATTATTTTATTCATGATCGCAGATATTTCTTCTGCTTCTGGTTTATGAACTAATATCTCATCATTTTGATATATTCTTAGTTCTATATCAATATCACTGGTTTTAACTTTATACTCTAAACAAAATAATGCAGCATATATTTCTAATTGTTCAATATGTACAGGTCTAGATCCTGTTTTCAAATCATGAATTCTTAAAAAATTATTTCTAAAAGAAATAGCATCGGCAGTACCGGAAAAATCTTTCAGAATAAAATAGTACAACTTCTGTACTCATTTTAAAACCAATTGCATCATTAACATAAGAATATAAAGTTTTTTTAGATTTAGGTTGTTTTATACCTAAATCAATTGTGCTCTTAGCCCATTCATGCATTCTAGTTCCCATTTCGGCTGCATGCATATTTTTATATATTTCAGCAGCTTTATCGTCACTATATCTTAACCAACTTGACTTGCTGGCTCCGAAAGGGGCATGTAATCCTTCCAGATTATCATGTCTGTTAAATATCATTTATATATCCTCCTTTTCTCTTTTTACTTGCTAAAGTGTTTTTTAAGTTCATTAAGAACTTCTTCTTTGTTTTCTGGATATATAAATCTTGAGAAAGACATGTCATTCATTTTTTCAACATAATAATCTTGATTCGGTTGATGCTTTGCATTCTCATATCTTTTATTTTCTAATGTAGCCCATTTATCATTATGCAAAATTAAAAGGTCAGGTATTCCCTGAATATCTCCTGAATCCAATTTTGATATAATACAATTTGGAAACATTTCTTTAATCTCTTTTTTAAGATTTCGTTGAAATTGACTTTCTCTTTTCATAGGTGCCTCCTAAAAAATTTATAAATCCGTGATTAATTGAAAAATATAAGAGTCCACGTTAATTTCGTTTTTCGTTTTTTAACGTTATGGACCTTATATTTCTTATTCTCTCTATAAAAGGGTATGTTTTTTTTGCGAATATATTAAAGTAGGAAATTTTAAGCATGTCGTCCTTACCTTCATTTTAACCAAAATATATATAAACCTCCAATTTTACCAAAAATACCCAATTTGTGGGGGATTTTTATCATTTTGGCCAAATGCCCACTTTTTTTCGCATACTATATTATATATTTTTTATTTTTAAATAAATAATTAATAGAAAAAAGTGGGAAAGTGGGCAGAGAAACCCGCAATCCTTACTCTCCCAACGGATACCGTCTGCCCACTTTTGTTTTTAAAAGTGGCCAGTAAAATTACAAAAAATGACCAAACCTTACTCTCCCAACGGTTTCCGGCTGCCCACTTTTTTGTCCAAAAGTGGCCAAAAACGCGTTTTTCCCCCACAAAATCGCACTTTTTTCGCTCAAGATTTTCAAGTTTCCCCCACAAAAAACGAAAAGACCATGTTTTTTTCTGGCCATTTTGGCCACTTTTTGTCCATTTTGCCCACTTTTGTTTTTAAAAGTGGCCAGTAAATTGTGGGGGATTTTTACCCTTTTTCCCCCACATTTTTCATAATTTTTTATCGTTTTTCGATAATTTTTTGACCTAAAATATCTAAATTTCGTACGCTATTATTTCTTTTATTATTATCTAAATGTGTTATTTTTTGTCCTAAAGTAGCAGATGAAAAGAAACTATTTGCTACTAAAATATGTACGTACACATGTTTCTTACCGAATGTCCACACGTTCGTACCCACCTTTTCTATTTAAATATGGCTTCAATATTCTTCCGGTCTTTTTATTTCTAACCTGGCCTTCGTTACTAACTTCATATCCTTCAAAATTCTTAGCGTCAATCCAGTAACTCATATTATTACCTCTTTTAATTATTTATTTCTTCTAACTTCTTTACAAAATTCGTTGATACCATTATCTGAAATATAATTTAAATAATACATTATTACTTTCTTGGTTATTGGATGGAATATTCTTTCATTCTCATATTTTTTAAAATATTCTAATGGTTCAGAATATGGTTTATTATAATCTACTTTAATATTAGAATATACAATACCAGCACCAAGCCAATCACATAGCATCTCTATTACATATTCTTTTGGTATCATTATTGGTTTATTTTTGTATGTACCTATCTCATCAATCCAATATTCCCAATGATGTGGATTATGTCCTTTATGATGTTGCCATGCTAATGAATATCCATATTTTTCTTTTTCTGCATCTATTGGACTTCTATTACCTTGGAAATTTCTAGCACTAGCAAAAAATTCAGTAGGACTAAATTTACTTAAGTCATGTAATAATCCTCTTTTATAATATCCACATTTAAAACAGAATTTACGTACGTAGTGTATGTGTCTTACAATTGTTATAAAATGATTAATATATTTATTCATATCTACTCCCTTTCTTCAGCATCTAATCTTTCTCTAGCAAAGTTTACTAAAATATTAATAGCATTAGATACATCTGATGATATAATTCCATAACTATAATCTTCTTCATTTTGTAATATCTTTAAAGCAAATTCTAATTTATTACGTGTTTCTTCGTCCATATTATACTCCTTTCCCAATATCTTTTAAAATATTAAGTAAAAATTCATTTGAATCTGAATTAGGATATAATCTTAATTCACCATTTTCTATACGCCTTATTAAATTATTTATATCTTCCTCATATTTTCTAAGTCTAATCATCTCAGGAGTTTCTTTTAATATATTCTTTTTCGCCTCTTGATAATATTTATATAAAAGTTGTTTAAATCTAAGTGCTTTTGGTGCTGTTAATTTACCTCTTATTAACAATGCTCTTAATTCTTCTAGTTCAAATAATTCTTCTGCAGTCATAATTTATTCTCCTTTCAACAATAAGTCTTATCCTAACAAAAATAAAACCATAAATATTATAACTAATACATATTCTATTTGTACAGTTTTTAGTTTGATCATACTAAATAACAAAAACACAATATGTAAAAGTAATAAAAATAAAGCAAATATCTCCATACTACTTTTCCTCCACTTTCAAATTAAATTCGTTTTTAATTTTACTTTTTTTGTATTTAAATACTTTCTGAACTTGTTTGTCATCTCTCATCTTAGAATATCCATCAATAGTTTTAAATATGTTTCTATTAATTTCTTCTATTCTATATTTTGCAGAATCTTTTGTATATTTGTCTGCAATATTCCAGTAATTCATTTGACTAGCAAGTTCATATATAAATTCTGTTTGCATTGTGTCTATAATATTCTTCATATTATAATGTAATAATTCTTCGTATTCAGTTATAATTTTTTCTTTTTCTTTTTCGTGTTCCTCTTTAAGTTGTTTTATCATTAATTCATATTTCTGTGTTATACTATTAGAGTTAGCAACTTTATTGTTCTTTTTTATTTTGCTCATGATTTATTCTCCTTTGTCTATCATCTTCTAAAAGGACTGTGTATCTCACAACCTTTTTCTTCTAAGAAATCGGTCTTCTTAAAACATTCTAATGTACCGTTTTCTAAACATCTATATATAACTACGTATCTACTTGTGTCTACATATTCATAATGATAAGTGTCTGTTACTAGCCCCGCTAATGTTCCACCGTACATATTAGTAGTTTTCTTTGTAATTCTTCTTGGAATAACTATCATATCCATTTCCTCCTATTTTTTCATTTGTTCTGTAGATCAATTATACGCCATCATTGTTTTCATCTTTATTTTTATTTGCAATATCATCTATTATTTTAGACAATTGTGATATGTTTGAACCAGCTACAATAATATAACTATTTGCTTTTTTCTCTAATTCTTTTAAACGATCAATACCACCAGGCATTACGAATGAAAATGGATTAGTGTACATTTTTACCATTTCATCCATACATTCTGCTGATTTAACTAAAGATAATCCAGTTTGTTTTAAAAATGATGAGTTAGTTTTTAACATATCAACATGCTGATTATATTCATTTGCTAAATCTTCATAATTATCCATAATTTAAATATCTCCTTATTTAATATACATTTTTCTAAATTCTTCATATGTTTTTGGTACAAAATGTTTTGCATCTGATACTCTTATACAATCAGCATCTTTACAAAACTCAAAATTATTAGCAGATACAATTAGATATGGTTTTATGTTTTCTTTAATACAATCTTTCACAACAGTATTAATAAAGAAATGCTTTAATTCATAGATATTGTCGATAGATAAACCACTATCTAATCCATCTAATAATATAAATACCTCTTCTGATTTGTTTTTAATATTCCTACGTATGAACGCTCCCATTTCAGGAGTTATATCAGAAAAATTATTATAAATATTCTGTCCTTCACTCGATTGAAAATTTCTTATTAATCTATGCATATCTAAATCATCTAAAAATGGTTGTAATCCTCTTTTTTCAGAATCCTCATTTGCATAATAAAATACTTTTTTCGGATCTTCTTTTTTTAAAATATGTTTTATTTCATTTAATAATGTTGATTTACCAGATCCATTTCTGCCAATTAAACAAGTGTATCCCTCTTCGAAACTAAACGTATGTTTTCTGAATAAATTAAAATCATCAAAAACTTTAATATCTCTCATAATTAGTTATTCCTTTCTAATATTTCTTCGAGTTCGTCTAGTTTCTTTGACACAGATTGTAATATAGTATCTGAACTAGAATATCTATTACCAGAAGCTACAGTTTTTAACCAATATAATTCTTGTCTAGCATCTAATATTATTTTATCCATCTTTTTATTTTCTTCAATCATATCTTTAAAATATGTTCTTTTATTTTTAATTTTTAAAAAGTTATAAATGTCTTTAATATAACTAATAGTATTATTAATAAATTTTTTAGCCTCTTTAATTTTATTCTTTATACTCATTATAAATTCTCCTTTCCTAATAAATATACTATTTAATTAATAAATATATTATCACCGGTATACAAATGATACCAACTGAAAAATATCTTCTTCTTTCTTCTATTGTTGATTCTGTTATACTATATCTAAATGAATTATATAAGGTACAACATAATATTAAAACAGAATACCATTTCAAAATAATCATTAGTATATCCATAATATACCTCCTAAAATATTAATTCTTCACCTTCTACTTTTTTTCTATATTCTTTTATTAAATCTCTTTTCTCTTGATAAGTTGGTTCACGTCCGTACTCCAACTTAAATAAATCATGAGCCATTAAGTTAATAACCTGATCTGCTTTTTCTGATCTATCAAATTCTTTATTGTATAATTCCATGTATTTGTTTAGATCATCATACATATTTTTTACTTTTTTCTTTTGTGTTTCGTTTAACTCGTCATTATCCAAATCCATAAATATATCCTCCTAACATTCAAAACTAATAATATAAATAGAATTTAAATAAATAATCTTGTTGTCTTCTGTAATGTGTAATTTAACTATTCTACCTTTATTAACATCTTTTATAAATTCATCAAATGTTCCTTCGTATCTAACATTTTCAAATATACCTTCATTAGTAATTAATGATTTTATAAGAAAACCACTATTAGCAAATTTGATTGGTGGTGTGTTTATTTGCTTTATCTCTTTTTTCATTCCATCTACATAATCACCACATTTTTTTGAAGGATCTTTAGTCATTGCTGTTAAAAAACCAGTTTGTTCACATGACCAATATTTGTCGCATTTTTTGCATTCTTCTAATTTCATAGCTAATCCTCCTTTTCAACTAATTCATCTGGTATTTCTCTTGTAATAGTCCATATTTTACCATTTAAAATAAATGTTTCTGTTCGTATATCCATAATTTATTCTCCTTCAACTATTTTAAAACTTTTTATATGGTATGTTCCACAACTATTCCAAGGAATATATCCTCCATCATGCCCATAATTTATTTGAACTTCTTTACCTATCGCAGATTTCAATTCATCAGCTAAATCTTTTTCTGATTCATATAATAAATATCTTGTTTCATCAGACATTTTAGTAGTTGAATCTTGTGAATATCCTCCTGATTTTAAATATACCTCATACCTTCTGAACCAAACTCCTTCTAAATCTACTGCTGTAATTATACCTTGATGTGTTCCTTCTGTTGGTGGTTTGTTAATAAAACCATTAAACATTCCAAATATTAATATAAGAATTGTTACAACACAACATACTAATCCGGCCATTGATATACTGAATGAATCAGATATGTCTCCAATTACAAAAAATATAACTGTTAAAATTATAAACAAAAATAAACCAAATAATACCATATGATTTGCCTCCTTATCTATCTTCATATTCTTTTCTTAATTTTTGCATTTCCATTTTTTCTTTTCTTCGTTCTTTTTGTCTTAATCTTTCTAATGTTAAATTGTTGTTTTTATCAATACTTAACTCTGCTGCTTGAACTTCGAATGGAATATCAATATTGTCTGATAGTACGACTTTTACTTCTTTACCACTTTGTTTAATCATTTGTTTCTTCCATTCTCGTATGTAATCATTTATTATTTCCTCTTGACTTCTAGGTAAAGAATGTAAATATTGATGAGCTATTGCATTAATTATAGCTCCATTATCAACACTAGCAGCTCCACCTTCTGATCTATGTACTAAATGATGTAGAGTTAAAATATCTTCATAGACTTTCATCTTTTTAGATTTAAATTTAAGTCCTGCTTTGTATTTTTTATATGTTCTGATTGTTCCTAACTTCTCAATATAATCTTCTGCTCCGCTTCTTAAAAAGAAACAACCATTACCATAAATTCTTGCTAATTCCAAACGTACTTTTCTGTTTTTATTACTCATATGCTTATACCTCATCTGTAAAATATAAGTCATTAACTAGAATTTGACTGTCGTAAATAGTAAACTATAGAATATACAATATTTAAGAATAGGAGATATTTTATATTATGCGGTAATAGTAATATATTTATCTAGTATCATATATTACAAGCTTAATAACTAATTAATATTTTATCATATAAAATGTATCCTCTTTTTGTTGATTTAAAATTGAAATTCTTTATTAAATGTTTTTCAATTCTATGCATTAGTGAATATCCATATGGTTTTTTAACTTTTAAAAAATCACAAATATCTTTTAGCGTATGTACCTCATTGTCAGATAGTAATAAAACAACTTTCAAAAAATGATCTGAATATCCTCTAACTTTAAATGAATGTTTTGAAAATATTTCATAATCCCAACTAAACCAACATATTTCTTTTCCTTTTATATCTAAAATCATAGGAGTGGTAGTCATTTAACTTACCTCCTTATTTTTCTATATTGATTTCTTCTAAATCTTTGTTTAAATATATTGTCCTTTCTAAAATAGTAAGATTTGGATTTTTTATCATATCTCTAGCTGCATATTTATCTATTGTATTATTTGCATAAGCAATATACTGTTGTAAAGTGTGAAATTCGTCAGTCCAGCATTCTTTTATTAAAGATACCTCTGGATTGTCTATAACAGGTTCTAATTTCATATTCTATTTCTCCTTTACTTCATATTTTACAGGTTTAGATGAATTTAAATTCACAGGTTCTGCTAAACAACTATTACATGGTTCTTCACCAGCTTCATCTTTAATATTTTTATACTTGCATGTTTCACAATATGAATTAAATTCAACAAATTTGTATTGGTTTTCCATAACTAATCCTCCTTAGTTTTTAAAAATTTTTTTACAGCATCTGTAACTTTTGTTCTATATTTTTCATCTATAGTTTTAGCAATAGTAAAACCGATGTAAAATAAGAATCCTACTTTAATATAATTTTCTTTTTCATTCATAATATAATTCTCCTTTCTATACAAAAGTTTATTGATTATTTTTTAAATATTCTATATTAGAACCACCACTACAAAATATACAATAACTCATATATGGTGACATAACTTTTTGGCAAACAGGACATTGCCATCCTTGAGAAATAAATTTATTTCCAGAATATGTTATAGAATATGATTTTCCTCCTGTTGTTTCTTGCATATTGTACCTCCTTTTAATTACATTTTCTTGTTTTAATTCGTTAACCAATTCATCAATTGATATGTTTAATATTGTTGCTAAATCATATATTTTTTCTAAAGATAAATTTATAATTTTTTTCTCGTTGTTTACAATTTGTGAAATATAACTTTTACCTAAGCCCATTCTTTTTCCTAATTCTGTTTGTGATATTTTTCTTTCTTTTAATTTATTTTTTATATAATTCATTATTGTATTCTCATTTCAATATTATTTATTTTTTCTAATATTATATCTATTTTATTTATAATATCAATATTATTATATTTTTTCTTTACTATTTCTTTTTTATTTTCCTGATATTTATTTTCAAAATATTCAATATCACACATTTGTTTT
>Ga0310691_10007577_pt1 | contig 11280 bp, 12 predicted proteins | sample 176DNAGHGlowgp2_FD_203887 | JGI IMG/M metagenome (GOLD analysis project Ga0310691, IMG submission 203887) | Sheep rumen microbial communities from Palmerston North, Manawatu-Wanganui, New Zealand - 1766 DNA GHGlow gp2 (v2) (version 2) | ecosystem: Host-associated > Mammals > Digestive system >... | reverse complement strand
GAGTGCCAGAAGAGAGGCGATATTGGCAAGCCCGATTCTCAGAACGCCATAGATCGGTCCGATGAAAACAGATTCCGCGTAGCTGAGCACTACCGCCGCCGCACTCAGCATCGCAAGAGCGGTCAGACGACGGTTTTTTTCAATTGTCATTCCGGAGACTCCTTCAGATAGATGATGATATTGTTGGGAATGCAGGTGATCGGAAGAATGGTGTCGCTGATCCCCATCCATCCCATATTGGCGCAGACGTGATTCGGACACTTCTCATGAATGACATGCCATTTTCCTTCCTTTACCTCCACGTCCAGCCCGCCGACATCCCCGTCCACATGAAAGGTCTGATCCTTCAAAGGATCAAACTCCTGAACAATGGTGTCACCGCGCTGAACCGCAACCGTATAGCCGCTTTTCTGCGGACGCTGATGCAGGAAGAAAAGCGCCGCGGCAGCTGCCAGCACAATCACTCCGAGAATGATCCACTCGCGCTTCTTCATTTCCGCTCTCCACTTGCTTTCTTCTGAAGATGTTCCAGAATACAGTCCATCGCCTCTACATAGCCTTTCGGTCCGTGTCCGGAAATCTGAGCCAGACAGTATGGCGCTTCATAGGAAACATGGCGGAAGCTTTCGCGGGCCTGAATATCACTGATATGCACCTCCACAACCGGAATCGGCGCTATGGCATGCACCGCGTCAGCAAGCGCGATGCTGGTATGTGTATAGGCCCCGGGGTTGATCACAATCCCGTCATAGTCCTTGAAATAGGCTTCCTGAATCCAGTCGACAAGATCTCCTTCATGATTCGACTGCCGGCAGTCTGCTTCAATCTGCCGCTTCTGTGCTTCTTCCTGAATCATTCGGATGATTCCCGCAAACGACTCGGTTCCGTAAATCTCCTTTTCCCGGATGCCGACCATATTGAGATTCGGTCCGTTCAGTATCATCAGTTTTGTCATGTCTGTTAAATCTCCTTGTCAAAAAATGCCCGGCGTCTCGTTGACTGAATCATCTTCTGCCGCATGCCTTCCGTATCTTCCGCTTCCAGCATGTCACAGAACTCCTCCAGTTCATGAATGAATGCGCTGATATCCTCTTTCAGATAATCCTTGTTCAGGATAAACAGTTCCGGCCACATGGTCTCATTGATCCTTGCGATTCTGGTCAGATCCCGGAAGGAATCTCCGGTATATCGCGCGAGGGAGGTGTTGTCATTGGTATTCATCAGACAGACCGCGATCACATGCGTCAGCTGAGAAAGAAAGCTGATCATACGGTCATGTTCACTTGCGCTCAGAATGGAGATCGTCCGGAATTTCATATCCTCCGCCAGAGCCTTCATCGTCTCAATGCTTTCCCGGCGGTTGGCTTCAGTTGGAACAATGATGAAGTTGGCTGCCTGAAAGCGGCCGGCATCCGCATACTGAATGCCCCGGAATTCTCTTCCCGCCATCGGATGGCAGGCCAGAAACTCCACGTCCTGACGCAGTTGGCCATTGATTCTCTCGATGATCACGCGCTTGACGCCCGTTACATCCGATAGCAGAGAACCGGACTTCAGAACGTTCTGATGTTCCTTGACCCATTCCACAAACACGCCCGGGTAAAGACACGACACCACAAGATCACAGTTTTCAAGAAGAGATGGGTCACTTCCTCCGAAAGCGATCCATTTTTTCTCCTTTGCCCACTGCACCGAGGATTCATCCACATCGATTCCGATGATGTGATCGTAACCGGCTTCCGACAATGCCTGAGCATAACTTCCGCCAAGCACGCCGAGTCCGACAATTCCGATTTCTGACTGCTTTGTAATCATATGAGTTCCACCCTCCCTCCGGCAGTGAGATAGTCCTGAAAGAAATCCGGATAACTTTTGTTCACCGCCTCACAGCCATCCAGCTCAATCGGGGCGTCCGCCCCTGAGGCAAGCATTGAAAGTGCCATGGCGATCCTGTGATCGTTATGACAGGAAAGACAGACATTCCCACGGATGGATGATACACCGGTAATCCGTACCGTCTCTGCTTCCTCTTCAATTGTTACACCCAGTGTTTCGAGTTCTTCCTTCATGGCCTGTATGCGATCGCTTTCCTTGATGCGAAGTCTTCCGCAGTGCGTGAAAACCGTGGTCCCTTCCGACACTGCCGCAAGCGCGAACAAGGCCGGTCCTAGATCCGGGCAGTCCGCAAGATCGACCGTACAGGCCCTGCATCTGCCTGGCTCAAAGCGATATCCCTTTTCCACCGGAATGCTTCTGCCGCCGAACCGCTCGATCAGTTCCACAATCACATGATCCCCCTGCCGGCTCTGTCGGCGCATGCCGTAAACAGTAACGGGTTTCTGAGAAATCATTGCCAGTACCGCAAAGAAAGCCGCCTGGGAATCATCTCCCTCCACATCACAGACAAATGAACGGTATCTGCCGCTTCCAGGTACCGTAATCCGCATTCCTTCATCCCCGACGGAAATCCCCGCAAGCTCCAGAACATCTTCCGTAAGACCGACATAGGAGCGGGACTCGTACGGAGGAAGAATTCTCAGAACGGAACTGCCTCCGAGCAATGGCAGAGTAAACAGCAGTCCGGTAATAAACTGGGAGGAAATATCGCCCCGGACCGTATACTCTCCGGCCGAAAGCGGCCCATGTACGCAGAGCGTTCCGCCCTTTTTTTCAAACAGAAGACCGGATTGATGAAACAGGTCCTCATAGACTGTCTGAGGCCGCTCCATCAGTTTTCCGTGTCCGGTAAATACTGCGGTCCTCTCACACAGAGAAAACAGCGGAATCAGAAAGCGAAGTGTACTTCCGGATTCCCCGCAGTCAATCAGGGATCCATCATAGAAGGAAAAATCCGTTATTCCCTTCACTGCCGTCTCCTGTGCGGAAATCCGTTCAAAGGAAGCGCCAAGCAGAGAAAGACAGTTCATGGTTGCCCTGATGTCATTATTGTCCACAAGATTTTTCAGAATGGACGTCCCCTCCGCAAGTGATGCCGCGATCAGTACCCGGTGCGAGAGTGATTTGGAACTGGGAATCCGTACCGGACTTCCTTCCGATCTTCCCGGAATAATGCGCGCTTTCACAGGGTTTCTCCAACTGCCGCAAGAACGGCTGAGGCAGCCTGTTCCATCGACGCATTATTGGCAATCCGGATGTCGCTGAAGCGCTCATACAGCGAGCGGCGCTGTTCATACAGCGTTTCGATATCGGATTTCGATCTTGAAAGCGGCCGGTCCTTTGAGCCAAAGAGAAGTTCCGGATCCCGGTCAATCCAGAAGATCATGCCGTTTGCGGACAGATACTGCATGTTTTCCCTGTTTTTGATCACCCCGCCGCCGCAGGAAATAACCGCTCCTTCAGCGCCGACTTCCTTACAGACATCGGTTTCCAGCGCCCGGAAATACGCTTCTCCCTTTTCTTCAAAGCACTCTCGGATCGTTGTGCCAAGACGTTCCTCAATGATCTGATCCATCTCAATGAGCGGACGTCCGGTTTTCTCCGCGATCATTTTTGCGATCGTACTCTTGCCGCTGGTCGGCATGCCGATCAGAACCAGATTCCGTCTTTCTTTCAAAAGCGCGTCCATACACGCCTTTACCTGACTTCTGTCCATTTCTCTATCGGTAAAATAACGGTCTGCCGCAAGTGCCTGCCGGACCAGCATCTCAAAGCCTCCGCAGAACCTGATCCCCCTCTGCCAGGCATCAAAGCAGAGTTTTGTGCGCAGAGGATTGGCAATCACGTCCACAACGCTCTCCAGACGGGAAAACCGGCTGACGTCCACCGGAGCACAATCCGTCCTCGGACTCATCCCGACCGGAGTCGCGTTGACGAGAAGCTGATAGTCCGCCTGCTTTTCATACAGTTCTTCATAGCTGATGGCACCGGGCTTTTTCACTCTGCTTACAAAGTCAAAAGAGGCGCCAAGCTGCAAAAGCGCACACGCGATCGCTTTGGAAACGCCGCCGGTCCCGAGTATCGCCGCATGTCTTCCCTCTGCCGCGATCCCGTTTTCCTTCAGCATCTCCAGAAAGCCTTCATAGTCCGTATTGTATCCGGCATACGCGCCATTGCGGTGTACAACGGTATTGACAGCGCCGATTGTTTCCGCCGAGGGACTCAGGGTATCCAGATACTCCATGACCTTCTGTTTATATGGAATCGTCACATTGAATCCATCAAGATCCGTATTCCTGAAAAACTCTTCGAGCTCCTCTTCCTTCAGTTCGTACAGGTCATAGCAGTCTTCCTTCAGAAAGAAGGAATGAATCTGCGGCGACCAGCTGTGTCCAAGCGGGTATCCAATCAATCCAAGTTTCATAACGCTTCCCCCAGCCACTGCCGGCCATGCGCGCTTGCAAGCAGGTCGCCGAGCACCAGTGCAGTCACTGAATCCACGACCACTCTGGCTCTGTGAATGACAGCCGGATCATGACGGCCATGAATCTCAATCGTCGTGTTTTCCTTTTTCTTAAAATCAACGGTAAACTGCGGTCTGGCAATGGAAGGAGTCGGTTTCAGACAGACGGAAAACCGCAGGGGCATTCCATTCGTAATGCCGCCGTTGATGCCGCCGTTATGGTTGGTGATGGTGGCAACCTGATCATGAATCATCGTAAAGCGGTCATTTGCTTCACTGCCGAAGAGATCCGAAAATCCAAATCCAGCTCCAAACTCCACTCCCTTGACCGCCGGTATGGCAAAAAGAGCCGCCGCCAGTTCACTTTCCACGGCTCCGAAGATCGGTTCGCCGATTCCCGGCTCGATCCCCGTCACTGCTGTTTCCAGAATACCGCCGAGAGAATCCTGATTCATTCTCGCTTCTTCTATCGCCGCGATCATCTTCTGACCGGCTTCGTCGCTGATGACTGCAAACTGCTTCTGATTCAGCATCCGCAGCGTTTCCTCCAGGTGATGATCAAGAAGCGGATCATCCTTGATGCCATGGAGGGTCCGGATATGCGTTCCGATGACGATTCCCTTGTCCTCAAGAAGTTTTCTGACAATACTTCCGGCCGCGGTCAGCGGCGCTGTAAGCCGGCCGGAAAAATGGCCGCCGCCGCTGGCATCCTGAAATCCTTTGTACCGCATCTCTGCCGCATAATCCGCATGCCCTGGCCGGGCAAGATAGCGGATCTCTTCATAATCCTTACGGCGTACATTTGTATTTTCTATGATCAGCGCGAGCGGTGTCCCTTCTGTTCTTCCATCCTTTACGCCTGACAGAAATTTCACTTCATCCGCTTCCCTGCGGCCAGTGGAAACCGTACCGACAGAGCGCCGAAGGCTCATGTCATGACGCAGCCGTTCCATGTCAATCTCACATCCGGAAGGAAGTCCGTCAATCACACAGCCGATTGCCGGTCCATGGGATTCGCCGAAAACGGTCACGGTCAGTTCATTTCCCAATGTATTTTTCATAGTACTGTTCAGGTGCCTGAACCCGCACTTCCTGAAAAGGCGGTAAAAGCACCGTTCCTCCTTCTATCACTGTTTGTCATTTCGCTGCTGTCAGAAGATAAGAGAATCCCGCAGGCGGAATGAATCATCCGATCCGCTGAACGTGCCTGCCTGCAGGCATGGAATAAAGACCCGCTGCTTCTGAGAGAAACTTCCTTCCCCTTAAGAAAGGAAGCGGCATTATGACAAAGCCGGATCTGCTTTCATCAGTGCCTGTCGGATCTGATCCTCATCCCATTCCTCGAGATATCCGTGTCCCGGTTCATCCGTCTGCACGATCGTAACCGTTCCGTGATCCGCCTTTTTATCATTTTTCACAAGGCGCACAATCGCCTCGGTATCATATTCGCAGCAAAGCGGCAGCTGCAGTCTCTCGAGAACTGCCTTCAGACGCTGTTTCAGAGCTTCATCCCGGATGACGGTCATCATTCCCATGGCAACACACTCGCCATGAAGATAACGGTTCAGTTCGTGGTAGCTTTCATAGGCATGACCGAACGTATGTCCGAAATTCAGAAGCTTTCTTTCTCCGCTCTCTCTTTCATCCCGTTCCACGACGCCGCGCTTGACCCGCAGGGAACGCTCGATGATTTCATCCATATGCATCATGTAATCATCCGATTCAAACAGTTCAAACAGAACCCGGTCATGCGTCAGTCCCATCTTTACGGATTCCGCGAGGCCCTCGTGAAGAAGTCTTGGACTCAGCGTGGAAAGCACCTCCGGGTCAATCAGCACCAGGGATGGCTGCCAGAACGCGCCGACGCAGTTTTTCACGCCATGAAAGTCAATCGCGGTCTTTCCGCCGATAGAGGAATCCACCATGGAAAGCATGGTTGTAGGAATATTGATGTACTGGATCCCGCGCATATAGCACGCACTCGCAAAGCCGGACAGATCTCCGACCACCCCGCCGCCCAGGGCAATGACGGTATCCTTTCGGGAGAGATGGTGTTCCAGCATATCCGCAAGCACTTCCTGAAGGATTTCAAACCGCTTGGATCCCTCTCCCTGAGGTATGACATGCATGGGGCTGTCCGGAAACTGATCCTGAAGCATCTTCCGCCATTTCTCAGGCACGCCGTCATCACTGATCAGAAAAGGATGGACTGCGCTGATACAGTCCTTCGCGTGCTGAAGAATTCCCCGTTCAAGAATGATATCATACGGCTTCCCACCGGTTCTGACTGCCAGTTTCATACCTTTCCTCCATATTCCGTTTCTTCAATGCGATAAGCCTTATAACAGCCGAGAACCCGGCACTCCGTGCAGCGGCGGCGGATTTCGGCAATTGCCTCCCGGACATTCGGGTCATTGATATTCCCGCTGAAATCCAGATAGAAACAGTATTCAAAGAGAGAGCCCGGAACGGGTCTTGACTCCAGTTTCAGCATATTGATGCTGTGCTGGGCAAGAACGCCGAGCACCTGATACAGGGAGCCGGGTTCATGTCTTACGGCAAAGTACAGGCTGACCTTGTCCGCGGACGGAGATATTTCATTCTTCTCAGTGACACAGAGAAACCGCGTCATGTTGGTATTGGAATCCTGCATGGCTGTCAGGATGGACCGCATTCCATAATACTCCGCAGCCCGGGATGAGCCGATCGCCGCCTTGTGCACATCATTGCAGTCCCGGACATATTCGACCGAACGGGCAGTATCCTGGAACGCAACCGCCTTGATTCCCGGATGATCCTGAAAGAACTGGGAACACTGGGAAATCGCCTCAGGATGAGAATACACTTCCTGAATATCCGAAAGCTGCGCAGTGGATACGGCGATCAGATTCTGACGGATCGGCACCGTGATCTCCCCTACCGCATGGATTCCGTAATTGCGGAAAAGATCCACGGTTCTGCTGATCATGCCGGTCGTGGTATTCTCCACCGGAAGCAGCGCATAGTCGAGAGCACCGCAGTCAAGATCGTTGAGAATGTCCGTGAAATTCCGATAGTTCTTCGGCTCATATTCCACATCCGCAAAATACTGCATGACTGCGATTTCGCTGAATGTACCATTCGTGCCCTGATATCCTACTGTCACTGCCATAGTTCTGTACTTCCTTCTTTCGTTTTATAATTCTATTATGCGTTCCTATTCCAGGCAACAACCCGGCGTTTCACTTTTCAGATGTCTTGGGGCCGCCTTGCTGTTTCTTCTCAGCGCCGTTCCGTTCCGGGGTTATTCTCCATCGGAAATCAATTACACCGGTCTTCTGAGGGTCCGGCCTTTTCTGACGCTTGCCTGTCTTCTGCCATGTCTTCTTCTGTATGCGTTTCTTTTTATCCGGGCAGGTCTTCAGAAGTTTCCCCGGAACATATGGATTTCAAAATGTGCTGTCGTACTTGTGCTTACCGCAGCGGTGATCCTGATTCCCTATGAAGAGAAAGGAGGCTTTCTGAGCAGTCTGCATGTATCCGCAGCTTACGCGGATCTTACGGTTTTCTGTCTTTTTCTGTATCAATTGATCATGGACCGGCGTGAGCTTGTCATGATTTTTACCGCGCTTCTGATTCCAGCGGCCCTGACTGCTCTCTCCGCCCTTTCCATCAACGGAACCAGCGAACTGATTCTTTCCCTGATGACTGCCATTCTTCTGGTCTTTGCCTGAAGCATTCCTGCATGGTAATTTCAAAAAAAAAGAAAATGGCAGAACCGACTGCCATTTCTGTTTTTTCCTCAGCCGTTGACTTCGCTGTACTTTCTGCGTTCTTCGGAAAGATTGTCGCAGTAGTAACGGACAGTCAGCTTTGCGTCAGGCTTTTCAGACTCAACAATGAAGGTATCTCCTTCCAGCATGGAATCGAGAATCGCCTCACACACGGTCTTGATGTTGTTCACACCAGCTTCAAGTTCCTGCATCAGGTCGCCGGCGTTTACTTCAATATAAAGCCAGTTCATGTTGTGCGCTTCCCACTTCTTCCAGTTAATGACATCCTTGTATTCCTGGAAGCTCTTCTTGGGCGCAGCAGCCTTCTTCGGAGCCGCTTTCTTTGCCGGAGCTTTCTTTTCAGCCTTCTTGGCTTCTTCCTTTTTCTCAGGAGCCTTCTTCACAGCTGCTTTTTCAGCGGCCTTTTCAACTGTCTTCTCCTCAGCCTTCTTTTCAGGCGCTTTCTTGACTGTTTCCTTCTTTTCTGCAGCAGCCTTCTTGACAGTTTCCTTCTTCTCTTCCGACTTTGTCTCAGCGACAGTCTTGGCAGCCTTGGTTACTGCCTTCTTTACTGCAGGCTTCTTGGCCGCGACAGTCTTCTTGACAACTGTCTTTTTTGCGGCTGTTTCTTTTGCTTCCGTCTTAGCGGTTGTTGTGGCGGTCTTCTTTGCGGCCATCGTTCTATCCTCCTTAAAAAACCTTTCTTCTCATGAGTTTCGTTTCGAAATTCACTCTTGGATTATAGCACTTTTTCAAGCATGTCTAGCCGATAATGCCTTATTTATGCCTTTTTTCGCTTTTCGAAAGCGCATACATTATTTTTTTCTATAATTCTGGTGAATGAAGAGGCGGGGATGTCTTATACTTAATCGAGAGAAAGTGAAGTAATCTATGATCATCGATAAGAAAGGAATGAAGGAAATCGAAGCCGCCTCCGGCATCCCCGTACAGGATCTGATGGAACAAGTCGGTACGGCTCTTTCACAGCGGATCCGCAGGGAGCTTTCTCCGGGCTCCGTCATTCTTTTTCTCTGCGGAAAAGGAAACAACGGCGGCGATGGATCTGTGGCAGCACGGCTTCTTTCCAAAGAGTATCAGTGTCGGGTATATCTTGCCCAGGGCTGGCCCGTCACCCCGGAAAGCAGGCATGCCTGCAGAAGGCTTCCGCGTCATTCAAGAATTACGGAAGATGATCTTGCGGAAACCATTGAAAAAGCGGATCTCATTATTGACGCGGTCTTTGGATTCGGGTTTCACGGAAGTCTTCCTGATGATCTGAAAAAGCTCTTCCGAATGGTCAATCAGTCGGATACACCCGTTTTCTCCGTCGATATCAACAGCGGATGTGAATGTGACAGCGCTGCCTGCGATTCCGACGCCATCCGTTCCGAAGTGACGCTCGCGATTGACTGCTTCAAGCCCTTTCACATGCTCAGGAAAGAACATGGCAGATTTCAGAAAACCGAACTGCTGGAGCTTGGGCTTCCGCATCCAAAGACCAGCCGGTTCAGAGAGATGAACGAGGAATTGTTCTTTGATTCTTTCCCTGTCAAGGCGGAAAACGTATATAAAGGCACTTTCGGAAAGACCCTTCTGATTGGAGGCTGCTATGGCATGGCCGGCGCGCTCGGTCTCAATCTTACCGGTGCCCGGACGGTCGGTGCACCGTATATTCTTGCGGCGGTCCCGGAGGAAATCTATCCGATTGCGGCCACCTATTATCTGACACCGGTTTTCCATCCCTTCGGAAACGAAACCTGGTACAGTGTGATCGAGCCTCTGATCCATTCCAGCGCGTCCATCGGATTCGGAAGCGGTGCCTCCTTCATGCATCATAAGGAAGATATTCTTGATCTGATTCTGCAGGAGAGCCGGGTTCCGGTTGTACTGGATGCGGCTGCGCTCCGGCTTCTGTCGCACAATATGTACATTCTCCGCTTCGCCAAGGCACCGGTGATTCTGACACCGCACATCGGAGAATTCTCCGCGATCACCGGCCTTCCCGGATCGGTGATACGGGATAACCGGATCAAATGCGCTTCTGACTTCGCAAAAGATTACAAAGTCATAGTTGTTCTCAAAGGCTCCAACACCATTGCGGCTTTCCCAAATGGTGAACTGTATATCAATCAAAGCGGCACTCAGGCACTGGCCCAGGCCGGTGCCGGGGATCTTCTGACAGGAATCATGACCGGGATTCTGACTCTTACCAGAGATGTCTATACCGCGGTCTGTATGGCAATCTGGCTTCATGGATACCTCGCGGAGTACGGATCGGTCTATCACTCGATTCAGAACTTCCCCCTGTCCTGTTATCCCGAGCTGATGGATGAACTGTTCCGGAAGCACAGCCGGTAAAGAAAAGGAGATTTCATCAATGAATACAATTCAGAAACAGATCCTGAAACGGAAGGAACTTGAAGAAATGAGTGAGCGCGAGCTTCTCATGGAGCTTGTGGAATACAAACGAAGAGAAGAAACCATGATCATCATCACCTGGTTCTTCCGGTTTCTGTTCTTTATCGCAATTGTCATTCTCCTGATCGTCTATGGACAGAAGATCTATCAGGAAATTCAGGCAATCTATGAATCCATCAGTCAGCTGAAACAGCAGATTGACAGCCTGACAGCCCAGTTCGGATCCATTGCCAGTAAAGTCGGAGAAATCTTCGGGCTGTTCCAGATAGATTAAGCAGGTTCTGCCTGCTTTTTTCATGAAGGAATATGAAACGCACGGATGTCAAAGAAAAAAACGCGCAGATCCCTGTTTCAGAGTCACTGCGCTGGCTGTTTCAGATGCCCCAGGCTAGGTTAGAAAACTCTTAACCACAAAATCTGTAGCAAAAATAGTGGATTTCAATAGATTTCAGAGCACGTAAATTGCATTAACCGCAGAAATTATCAATGAAAAATCGGGGATTTTTCCACGAATTTTCCACGAATGATGCAGGTGCTCTTTTCAATTGCATGTCCTAATGTCTCGCTATTTATCTGATCTCTTCATCAACACCAGATTTGCAAGAACCAAAAAAGGGCACCTGCTTGGCACCCCTTTAGCGACTATACAGTCTCGTGTTTCTGCTTAGCCAATATACCAGTAAATCTGTTTGCAATCATTGCATTTCATCTGAACATCATCGACCCAGCCAAAAAGCCAGCCTTCTCTTG
>Ga0310691_10007576_pt1 | contig 11282 bp, 11 predicted proteins | sample 176DNAGHGlowgp2_FD_203887 | JGI IMG/M metagenome (GOLD analysis project Ga0310691, IMG submission 203887) | Sheep rumen microbial communities from Palmerston North, Manawatu-Wanganui, New Zealand - 1766 DNA GHGlow gp2 (v2) (version 2) | ecosystem: Host-associated > Mammals > Digestive system >... | reverse complement strand
AAAATGACACCCTCTATATCAGCGCTGACAGAAATTCACTATCCGGCATCTACAGAGGAAAGAAGAAGTCGGAAAACATCCACTACACCCTTGCAAGAACCAAATAAAGTAATTTCGCACACTAATATTTCTCCCATGAAGACGAAACATATACAATATCAGACCAGCGGAACATGCTCACAGCTCATTGATGTGACGGCCGACGAGAACAACATTATCCAGCAAGTATTCTTCCTTGGAGGCTGTAACGGCAACCTTCAAGGCATAAGCCAGTTAGTAAGAGGTCAGAGCATCGACGATGTCATCAAGCGCCTCGACGGCATCCGATGCGGAGTTAAGCGCACATCATGCCCTGACCAGCTATGCCGCGCCCTGGAGCAGCTTAAAAACGCCCCGCTAAGCGATTGATTCTACAAGACCGCCACGATCAGACTCAATGACCATGTGATGATAAAAAAAGGCTCAAGGAATCTTTCCTGAGCCATTATTTCTTATAGAAGTCATATAATTGTTCTTCCCTATACTGATTTCTCAAAATAGTAATGAGACCATACTATTCCTGCGACGGCAATAATGCCCAAGATTGCAAACAATACAATTAATGCCATATTAATTACTTTTAATTTTACCTATCAATATAAATCCAAACACTACAAAGGCCATAACAGAGCCTAATCCAATAGATATTAGCAACCAAACATTTACATTCTGTTGCATCACGCTTGCCAACACGACTCCACCCAATATGAGTTTTGCCATGTCGAGACAGAACTTGCCACCCTCGTAAATCAGTTTTTCTTTCTGGATGGGTTTAACTTCTTCTCTTTTTGCCCGTTTACCAAGCTCTTGGCTTTTCGCCTTAGCTTTCTCTCTTCGATTACTCATGGCAAAAGTACATAAAAGGTTCGACACTGCCAAGAAATCTTGGAGAATTAACACATTTTTTTGCTTTTCGCTTTTTCATTAGCTTTCAATTTAAGTGGTTAAACATAAAAACTCGATGGCAAAGGTACGAAATAATTCTGAGAATTGCAAATTTTTGGAGAAATATTTGTGGATTACCTTTTTGGTACGAATAAAAGTACTAAAATGTTTGGCTAGTACGAATAATTGTATTACCTTTGCAGCCTATGGCTGTAATGACATTGAAAGAAACACAGAGTGGAACAATCAAGGCGCAGTTATCCGATATCTTGATGCATGTTTCGTGGGGCGATATTTCACGGGAGTATTTTGGTAAGTCTGGCTCGTGGCTCTATCACAAACTAAGATTGCTGATCGAGTGGCATGAGATTACTTCTCGAGGCAGGCGAGATTACTTTTCGTGGGCGGTTCCCAGTAAGGGAACGAATAGTTTGTCGTAATGAAACGATTTAGGATATACATTGTGGTAGTTCTAGAAGAGGCTTCCAACAACAAATAAGTGGATAGTAATTAGAAATAAGATGGTATTATTTCGAAATAAAAGCCATGTGTTATAGAAATATCTTTACAGTATTTTTTAAGCCTGAATATTGGGGTTTTGCTGCTATACGAGGAAACAATTGCGGTCTGGTGAGGTAGCAAAAATTCCCTCGTTGGGAAACAATTGTGAGCATTAATAGTGGCTTTTGGTCATCAGAAAACATGGTAATAATTATTAACAAATTGCATTAAGGTGGCTTCTGCAACTGTATGAGATACGTAGAAAAGTAGAAAAATAGAGTCGCACTGGTATGAGTCAGTGGGCGCTAGTAATAAATAGAAAAGCAAGAGATAGAGCAATGATTCTTCTGAAATTTAATAATACTTATTTATATAAGAACAAGACGATAACATCAAACAGGTCTGATACTACTTTTCTACGTTTCTACTTTTCTATCTAATGTCAGACCAGATTTGATGTGTTTTCTTTTGGCAGTTAGCATACTTATTTGTAACTTTGCAGGCAGAAAATAAAAATAGCATCAAACGAATATGGGCACAACAATCACCCCCAAGGCTCTGCTGGAATCCATAAAGCGAAACGCTTTCAATGGCGTAGATCTTAGCAGAGTGACTACAATGAGCGATGAAGAGCTGCGCACCTTCACCCTCAAACAAGAAGAGCGAATGCTGAATTCACAGCCTCACTGCATCGTGGCAGCCTGGCTTAGCGACCAGTTCTGGACATGCGACAAAGAGCTGATATTAATGCATGACCCGCATCCCTGGCTCGAATCAGAGATAGCCATCAGAGATATGCCGGAACTGCTTGACTTCAGCGAAGAAGACTATAAGCTGGCACAATGGATACTCCATGTAGCCCTCATTTCACACGATCTCTACAATCATGCGCGTTTCGACCTAAGCGTGCTTGGCAACGGGCTTGTAAGTTGTGAGGGAGAGATAGCCGACGAAGACTTCGAATACTCCAATAAGCCTCTGGCAGACTGGATTAGAGATACCCCATATCGTCGTGTAGCAGCTTTTGTATGCTACCAGATGCTTGATGTAGAAACCAACAAGGCCATTGTCTCTAACCCGGCTGTTCAGGATTTCTATGCGATGGATTGTTGGGAGCATAATGCTGACTTTAGCGATTTGCATCAGTGCGAGGAATTTATTCATAAGGCTCTCAATGGCATGCAGCAGGTAGTAGACCACTATAAGAAGGCTCACTCCAAAGGTCTTAACGATGAGGAGCTTCGTGTGCTCGATGCAATCGTAGGCTTTGCCCCTCATGAGATATTTGAGGAAGACTTCCCGTTGGTTCGCGATGTCTGCAAGGCTGCCGACGACCACATGCCCAAGCCTCCTTTTATCAAGAGTGAGCAAGGTCAGCGCGAATATTGCAAGGCTGTATTCAAAGACTTTGAGCAGATATTCGCAAAATATGAGATACCCTTTGACCCCTCCGACTTAAGAGACCTTACGCCAGGCTATCTTAATTCGTGGCTCTACGATAAGTATTATAAATAAGGTTCGCGCGTTGGAAAGATGAATCAGACAGACAGATTATCAGCCAATGGAGTGACTCGTATCGACACATTGAAGGCCCGTGCTGATGCGGATTTCAATTACGAGTGGCTTTATGAACTCTTGTGGAATGAGTTGAAGAAAGACGCCACCAAGATAAAACGTCAGGACTTTTGCGATAACCTTCACAACCAGAATAAGGAAAAGCAGTTTGTGTGGCTCTTTATCGAGTCGCACCGTATGTCGTTGCCAGAAATAAAGGAGATGCAAGAGAATCTCTTCGCTGATGAGGACTTTGGCTTATGCCTCTTGGAAGAGCGCAATCATCTGATAGAGGAGTTTGGCAATATGCACCTATCAACCAAGTGGGATCATGTGTATAACGACAAGGAAGGCAAATCGTGGCGCATCTTTGCCCGTAATCTGCACTTTGACAGACCTGAGGAACTGGCAAAAATCAAGAGGTTCCTATACCTGCTTGACAAAATCAATATCATCACCGACCTGCTTTGCAATCGTGATGAAACTTACGGCATAGACGTTAATCTGGTGAAATACAGGCGTGCGAGATTGATCCCGCCCAGAAGGTTCAGCAAGGAAAACGAGCCCCCTCGCCAGCATCTCATCTTAGCCATAAAAGCATGCAAAGACAAGTTCTGGGGACAGACAGCGTGGGCTGTGGTCTATGTGCTTTGCCGTGAGGACTATGACATCGCAGACAACAAGGCTCAGTTTGAGCGATACGCTCAGGAACTGCTGAAGGAGCCTGAGCTCAAGGATATGGATAAGGGATGCCCGTCTGGCACTATTCAGAGTGCAGAGACAGGAAAAGACGGCTCTGGTGAGTTCTATCTTAAACCCTCATCAACGTGGACCATCTGTGGAGCCCCCAAGAGAGCAATCCAACTTATGTCTGCCCTCAGACAAAAGCTCCGAGAGCTGGAAAAAGAGGCGAAAGAAAAGGAATTGACGGATTTGTATAAGCTTTCTCAGAGAGGTTTCTAAGATTTTTGGTGTAATAAAGGGTAAAGTCTAAGATTTTCCAGACACTCAGCCCCGCATTCTCGTACTATCGAGGGTGCGGGGCTCAATGTTGTATCTTTGCAGTGCGAAAGGGAGAAATCCCAATCGTACGAGAGGGGAAAGTCCCCAATCGGCTTAACATTTTAATAATTTATATTTTATGGATCAAAACTATTATTTTGCAACCTGCTCTGAAGGCTTATATAGCCCTATGCAGGAACTGACTGCCTCTTGGTTCGGCAGTGTTACTCAGTGCGAAAGCACTTACTCTCTGGTTAATGCCTTTCGTGAGACAAAGGACGAGAAGAAGACCAAGCGACTTCTGGCTGTCTGCTGTTTCCAGGCAATGTTCGACACATCTAAAAATAAAAAAGGTGTAGAGGGCACTTGGCGTGAGAACCACTATGCCCACCTTACAGGACTTGTGATGGTTGATATCGACCACGTTGATGGCAACCCTCAGGAACTCATCGACAAGTGGCTCGCTCGCGAGGACTTCGGCGAACTGGGCATCCTGCTCATCTACATCACTCCTTCTGGCGAGGGCATCAAGGTGGTATTCAAGGCCCGTGAAGAATGGGGCAACCTCATCGACAATCAGTATGAGATGGCTCAGCTGCTGGGCGTCGATGCAAAGGTGGATGGTGGTTGTAAGGATGCTGCCCGAGCTTCGTTCATCCCCAAGGCCGACGATGTGAAGTATCTCAATGAGGAACTCTTCACCTATTCGAATACTGCCTATGATGAGAAGTTCGGAGGCCTCTATCGCAGCAAGCCTGCCAAGACTGGTCCTACACAGAAGAAATGGAAGGACTATGAGAAGCAGTTGCGAGAGGCCAAGAAGGCTGCAAAGGCCAAGGTCGCATCTATCTCTGAGGGCAAAGGATCTGTCAAGGTTGAGGCGGATTCCCAGTCTGCAGAGTCAGAATCCAAGGCAGCGAAGTCTGAGTCCAAGCCTGTGGAGGAATGCACGGCCCAGTACCACGATGTGGCTTACTCTAAGATTGCCGAGCAGCTGCTCTCTGTAGTGGGTGAGCCGGGCAAGGGTGATCGTCATAAGACGATGATGCAGATGGGCAACATGCTCTCTGTGATCTGCGACAACGATCCCCAGCTGCTGATCTCCATCATGAAGGGTCTGCCTTTCGTTCAGCAGCTCATCACGGAGCGAGGTGTTCAGGAAGTGGAGCGAGCGATGAACTACATCTGCGATAACTCCACCTACATCAATCCCTCCAAGGAACTGAAGAAAGCCCTTCAACAGGCTGGAGTAAAGGAGGCTGAGCCCAATTCTCGGGAATCGCTCAAGCAGGTGCCTCTCGATGAGTGGGCAGATGAGATCGAAGCTCTGATGCCTTACTATCCCTGTCTGCGAGAGATCTGTCACGGCCTTCCTCGTGAGGTATGGCCAGCGGCACTATTCGTGGGAGCAGCATTCCTGGGCACGCTGATGACCCGCTGTACCTATCACTACTGGTGGAAGCCCAGCAAGGAGCGTCGTCTTAACTACTGCATCTTCATCATTGGTGATCCTGCCAGCGGAAAGTCGTTTGCCGTCGATCTCGACAAAATTCTGCTTGCCCCCATCAAGCAGCAGTCGCAGGAGGCATCTGAGGCCATCAACAAGTACAAGCGAGAGGCTAAGGAGCGAGGCACCTCGTCGAAAGCTCAGGAGCAGGATCCTCTGAAGAAGTTTACTGGCGTCAATCGCTACATGCCTGCCCGTACAGCCAATGGTGTGTTCATCGAGAGTATGAACAATGCCAAGGAGGAAGTCGACGGACGAATGATGCAGCTCCATCTGGTGACCTTCGACTCTGAGCTCACCAACTCTACTAAGACCCAGAAGGGAGGCAACTGGATTGACAAGCAGGCAATGGAGCTGAAGGCATTCCACAATGAGGAAGACGGACAGAACTATGCCAATGTGGATTCGTACAACGGATTCTTTGCAGTCTATTGGAACTATATCTACACAGGCACGCCCGATGCCCTTCGAGAGAAGGTTAATCCTCGAAACTTCGGCACAGGCCTTGCCACTCGACTTGCAGCCATCCCGATGCCAAAGCCAAGCTTTGAAATCATGGAATTCGAGGAAACCAGCGAGGAGGACGCCAAGTGCGAGATGACTCTCAGCGAATGGGCTCAGAAACTCGACAAACGCTTTGGTGAGCTCCCTCTGCAGAAACTCTCAGAGGTTTGTAAGGAGTGGACGGCCAATAGGATGGTTATCGCTAAGTTCAACAACGAGGACCAGGCCGATCTGATGCTCATCAAGCGAGTTGGTTACTACGGCATCAACATCACAGCGCCTTTCGTTGACATGCGCCACTGGGAGGAGCGCGCGGCCACAGGCACATACGAGACGGATAATATCGATGAGCGATTCTGTCGCCTGGTGATGGATATCCAGTATCGTTGCCAGCACCATTTCTTTGGGGCTTATGCCTACAACTACTATGATGATCAGGCTCGCGATGAAGCAGCGAATGCTACTAATCACAACACTCGCTATGCACAGTGCTTCAGGACTTTGCCGGAGAAATTCTCAAAGTCTCAGTTTGCAGAGCACTTCGGACTTGCCAATACCAACTCGGCTACAAGCCAGTTACAGACTTTGGTTGGCGAGCGTGCCATCAAGCGAGTGAAGCGCGACAGCTATGTGAAGCTCGTGGCTAATCTGTAAGTCTGAGAAAAGTAGAAACGTAGAAAAGTAGTATCCCACAGGTACAGACCAAGGGGGTGGCCGCGATGGTCATCCCCTTGTTTGTTACAAAAGGTGCAAAGATAATTGGAGGTTTCGATTTTTTTGCTTAATTTTGCCAGCGAAACAATAACATTGCATTGAAGTATGACAAACGGATTTCATGTAAAAGACTACGGGCAGCCTGTAAAGCGGTATGTCCAGACGATGGATCTGAAGGACGATCCTGAGTTGATAGCAGAGTATCGTCGTCGCCATAGTAAGGAAGAGTTGTGGAAGGAGATTCGCGACGGAATCAGCGAGGTGGGTATTCTGGATATGCAGATATTCATCCTTGGCACTCGCTTGGTGATGATTGTTGAGACGGGCCTCGACTTTGACTGGGACTCTGCGATGGCTCGTCTGGCCACACTCCCCCGTCAACAGGAGTGGGAAGACTATATGGCCATCTTCCAGCAATGTGCCGAAGGAGCCACAAGCGGCGAGAAATGGCAGATGATGGACAGGATGTTCTATCTCTACTAATAGAAAAAAGTGCTGCAAGAATCATCTTACAGCACCTTGCTTTTCTTCGTCTTTGTGTACCAAAGTACCCAGAGCCGGGGTCGAACCGGCACGGGTTGCCCCACTGGTGTTTGAGACCAGCGCGTCTACCGATTCCGCCATCTGGGCGAGTAATTGAAGACGATTTGTCTCGAAAAGCGCTGCAAAGGTACTACAAAAATCTGAAACTACAAAGATTTATGGTAAAAAAATGAAAAATTCTTGTTTATCTCAATAATATTGCGTACCTTCGCAACGTAAAATATGAACTATAAGTATTGGCAAATATAAATGGAGACGAGTAATAATTTTTGCGTGATACTCGCAGGAGGTCGCGGACAACGATTGTGGCCATGTAGCAGAGAGAATGTTCCAAAACAGTTTCTGGATTTCTTCGGTACAGGACGAACACAATTACAAGCTACTTACGATAGAATTGTAAAACTGATTCCCAAGGAGAATATATATGTTTGCACATGTAAGGAGTATTTCGACATGACAAGGGAACAGTTGCCCGATGTACCTGAGCGAAATGTCATGATTGAACCAATACATCGAAATACAGCACCCAGTGTGGCTTGGGCAGCGATGCGAATACAGAAGATTTGTCCTGAGGCAAACATCATCATGCTGCCATCCGACCAGATGGTGCTTAATGAGCAGGAGTTTGCATGTAGTGTGGATATTGGATTCAGCTACGTCTCAGAGCATGATGTCGTGGTGGTGATGGGAGTAAAACCTACACGTCCTGAGCCAGGATACGGATATATCCAGTTAGGCGATCTCAGTTGCAAGCCTGAGGTATATGGCGTGAAGTCGTTCACAGAGAAGCCTGAGCGAGAGTTTGCCAAGATGTTTATGGAGAGTGGCGAGTTTTATTGGAACACTGGTATCTTCATGGCAAGTGCAGAGTATCTGTTGAAATCCTTTGAGTATATCTTCCCCAACGTGCTTCGTGGGTTGAGATATGATAAGGTGGATTATACCTATGAGGAAGAGATGGACTATGTGACAGAACACTATCCCCGTTACCCAAACCTCTCGCTCGACTATGCCATCCTTGAACAGAGCCGGCATGTGTTTGTTATGAAATGTGACTTCGGATGGGCAGACTTGGGAACGTGGCACGCTATCTACGAATCATCGGTAAAGTCAGAGGGTGATAATGTTATCATCGACTCGATGGTAGAACTGGAGCAATGTAACAATAATGTGATAAAGCTCCCTAAGGGAAAGTTGGGCGTGTTTAATGGTCTCGAAGGCTATATCGTTGCTGATAGCGATGATGTGCTGCTTATATGTAGGAAGAACGACGACTCGTCGCTGATACGCAAATATGCGAGCGAGGCGAAACTGAAATATGGCAATAAATACGTATAAACAAAGAAGCTGTAGCTCGAGGGCTACAGCTTTTTGAATTCATCCAGAATCTTCGATGCAATCTGCTTAAACTCCTCTTCTGTGAGTTTGAGTTTCTCACGACGGAAGTCAACATCCTGTTCCGACTGCATGGGAATCAGGTGGATATGAGCGTGAGGCACCTCGAGGCCTAATACCACCTGAGCCACCTTCTTACAAGGGAAAGCAGTGCCAACGGCCTTTGCCACCTTCTTTGCAAACACCTGATAACGGGCTATCTCATCATCCTCCATATCGAAGATATAGTCAACCTCACGACGAGGAATAACCAGAGTGTGACCCTTTACCAATGGATTGATATCGAGGAATGCATAAAACTCCTCATTCTCTGCGCACTTGTAGCTGGGAATCTCACCAGCAGCAATCTTACTGAAAATATCCATATTATCCTACTGTGATTTTGTCGATACGAAGTTTGATGGTGCCACGAGGAATCTTTACCTCTACCTCGTCGCCTACCTTATGATTAAGAAGTCCCTGTGCGATAGGAGTCTTGATGGAGATCTTACCCTCACGGAGGTTGGCCTCACTCTCGCTGACGATGGTGTAGGTCATCTTTGCCTTGTTGGTCATATTGGTCATCTCAACCTTTGACAGTATCTGCACAGCATCAGTACTCAGACGGCTGGTGTCAACCACCTTTGCCTCAGAGATAGTCATCTTCAGCTGATTGATCTTATCCTCGAGATGAGCCTGAGCCTCTTTGGCGGCATCATACTCGCTGTTCTCACTAAGGTCGCCCTTCTCACGAGCCTCGGCAATAGCGGCAGAGGCCTTTGGACGCTCTATGCTCTCTAAACGTTTCAGTTCGGCTATCAGTTTGTCGTAGCCTTCTTGTGACATATAAGCCATGTTATTTACGATTTAGTTATTTACGATTTACTATTTAACTCACTTGGTTGGACTGACAAAAACAAAAGAATCCCGACTTGTCGTTGATGTCGGAATCCTCAATGTTAACATGTCTTTATCCTTACTTTTCCGTTTGCAAAGATAGGTATTATTTTCCAATTGGGCAAATTTTTCTGCCTAAAAAATGCAAAAAGACATAAATCACGATGGCAGAGACCCATCCTCCAAGCACGTCGATGGCGTAATGGGCCTGGATATATACCGTTGCCAGGCACATTAATACGAAGAAAGGCATCATACCCCAGAAAAGCTTGCGGTTATGAGTTCTCCAAGCCAGAAACATGAGTATCGTTGTTACTCCCACATGACTACTTGGGAAGGCTGCTGTCGGGCGCTCGCCTGCTGCATGGGCTAACTCTACGAGATAATAGAAGAGTCCATCCTTCCATCCAGGAACGGTCAAAGCCTCCTGATGAGTCTGGAAATAGTTGCCTACTTCTGGGAATACCCCTGCTGCGATATTATCGAGACCAGCGGCCAGATAATAGAACTGTGGACCAGTGACAGGCAGGAAGATGAATATCACGTAGTAGATGAAAAACGACACGAGGATAATAAACGTAGTCAGTTCAAACTCAGCATATCTCTTGAAGAAATAGAATACGCATACCACAGCGATAAGCGGATAGTATGATGCGTAGCCGAGGTGCATGAGCTCGCTGAATACGGGGTTGCTGCATACTTGTGAGAAAAGCAGCGCAGGCTGGAATCCCCACATACTCTGGTCGTATCCGGCAAAGAGAGGGTCCTGATTGGTGAAGAGCTTGTTGAATTCATAAGTGTCAGGATACCACCACGACAACAATATGAGTTGTAGCAAGATGCGGCATAGAATTGTGAATCTGCAAGGTATGAGTCTGTAGACCACCCATAAGGCGAGTGTTAGCATAGCTGCATTGAATCGCAGCCAGAACATCGGCTCAGGATTCTGTATCTTTGTGGTCATGAAGAACATCAGCAGGAGTGTGAGCAGCAGATAGCCCATGATGACCCATTCTACTGCCAGCAGCCCCTTGCGAGGCTTCTTCTCTATCTCAAAAAGAAATTTTATCAGAGCCATCCTTGTTCCTTATACCATTTAATACTTCTGCGAACACCTTCTGCCAGTTTTACAGTAGGCTTATAGCCCAGTTCGTCGATAGCAGGCTGGATGTCGCATCGCCAGTTACGCTGACGCAGGATGTTAAACTTGTCATTATTGAGTGCAGTCACCTTGCCAGTCATCTTTCCTATATACTCTCCACAGAAGGTGATGATTCTCAATACCCATACAGGAGCAGTGATACGAATCCACCAGGGGCGTCCCAGCTCTTCGTGGATAAGGTCACTGAATGTAGTGCTCTGATACACTTCGCCATCTGAGAGGAAATACTTACGACCATTTTCACCTTTATCGAGGGCTAAGAATATGGCCTGTACCACATCGGATACATAAACGAATGTGATGTCCTGACGTTTGTAGCCAACGGCGAAGTCAGAGTGTTGCTTGATGCTCTTGGCCATCATGAAGTAATCTTTCTCACGAGGACCATATACACCTGTTGGACGTAATATAATATAAGGTACGCGAGAGCCTAATGACTCCAGATATTTCTCTGCGGCCAGTTTGCTGCGTCCGTATTCCGTGTTCGGCTGTGGGATGTCTGTCTCACGGATCTCATCGTAGGGTTGTTGTTCCTTGATGGCTCCAAAGACGCTCAGGCTACTTACGAAGACAAATCGCTTCAGTGGCATCTGAAGCTCG
>Ga0310691_10007575_pt1 | contig 11283 bp, 16 predicted proteins | sample 176DNAGHGlowgp2_FD_203887 | JGI IMG/M metagenome (GOLD analysis project Ga0310691, IMG submission 203887) | Sheep rumen microbial communities from Palmerston North, Manawatu-Wanganui, New Zealand - 1766 DNA GHGlow gp2 (v2) (version 2) | ecosystem: Host-associated > Mammals > Digestive system >... | reverse complement strand
TAATGTGAAAATTAAAATTGTTAAAAATAAAATTGCTCCACCAATGAAAGTAGTTGTTGTACCTATGATTTATGGTGATGGTTTTAGTGCTAAAGATGAAGCAATTGATCTTAGTATTGAATATGATTTTATCAAAAAATCCGGTGGTTGGTATACAACACATGATGGTGTAAGAATGCAGGGTAAGGAAGCTGTAAAGAAATATTACGAAGAACACCCTGAGTTGTTATCTGAATTAACTGAGATGGTAAGAAGTAAATTATTAAATAAAGATACCATTAAGCAGGAATTTGGAGAAGAGGAAGATGATTTAACATTTGACCCAGCAACAGGTGAAGTTATTGAATAAAGGTAGTTATAACTACCTTTTTTAGTTTACTTTAAGTATTAAATAAATTATAATTATAATGTAAATAAAAAGAGAGGTAAATTAAATGTTCAAATTCAGTTATGTTAACAATGGTCAGGTAGAAGAAGTTGAATTCAACAAGTATTATGAATTAGTGAGATTCGTTGCTCAGAATAAGGTTAGAGATGATGACTTCGTATCTATGTCTTTTAGTGATGAAGTTACTATCAATGGTTTAGATAATCTTGCAGAATACGCAATTCAGAAATCCAATGAAGCAGAAGAGGCTGAACTGCAGTATGAAGAATATATGCGCGAAATGCAAGAATTAGAAGAATTCGAAAGTAATGATGAAGATTACGATGAAGATGAGGTGGTATATTAATTTATGAAGTTAAATGAAGTTGTAAGTTCTAATATCAAAGCTGTAGGCTATGGCGATAATAATTTATATGTAGAATATAAATCTGGCACTCTATATAAATATAAAGGTGTTAAAGAAGAAACATATAAAGAATTATTAAAGGCTGAATCAAAAGGCCAATACATGAATTCAAATATTAAAGGCAAATACCTTTACGAAAAATTATAAAAAAAAATAAACCTATCTGAAATTTTAGATAGGTTTTTTAATGCAAAATTAATTGTATAATATTTTTATATAATAATGCATAATGAGGTTAATATATGTTAAAACAATTGTTAAAATTAACTGAAAGTATTGATAAGGACAATACTATAAAAATATATCCTGACAAACAACCTGCAGGCCCTATCGCTACTGGTAATGGTTTAGTAGAAAGAGCTTGGGACGAGCCTATATTATTATTTATATCCTATAAAGATATGACTAATGAAGAAAAGAAATTCCAAGATGTTAATAGTGCTAAAAACTATGTTATTAAACAATTACAAACTAGAGATCAATTTGAAAGACCTGTACATGCTGAAATACAAGATTTAAATAATGATTCAAAAGTACTTGCTAGTTGGAATTCTAAAAATGGCTGGTCAGAATCAGTTTCTGAAAAAATGGTAAATGGTCCTTGGGGTCCTGTAAATCTTATTGATGATGAAGAAATGGAAGAATCATTAAATGAATCTACAACGGCTCATTTAGAAATAGCTTTCTCCACTCCTGAAGAATCAGGTTATGATAGCAGATTGGTTAAGGAATTTAAAAATATTTCTAAAGAAGATGCTTTAAAACAAGCTAAAAAGGAAATAGATATTAAATCTGTATATACCAAGGGCGATTCAATGTTTGCCAAAGTTGCTTGGGATGGTTCTTGAGATGGTTATGACCCAATGGTTAGAATTGGTGAAACAGAAGATATTTTAAATACTATTGGTGCTGATTCTTCAGATGATGCTGAATGGGAATTAAAAAATAATTGGCATAAATATGAAGATATTTTCTTCTTTGACATTGAAGAAGATGTTGAAGATTATGAAGAATCTTTAGAAGAAACTAATGAATCTTTAGACGACCATATAATTACTAAGAGAGAAGTTGAAGCTGCAAGAATGTTAATGAAACATTCTAAAACGCCAAATGATATTGTAAAAGCTCAAAAGGTTCTTAAAAAATATAAAGAACAGCAAAAAGAATTTGAACAACAAGAAGAGCAACCTGAAGAATTAACAGAAGCTAAAGCAGACCAACAAAAATTTATTGACAAATTTGGTCAAGCAAATTTTGATAAGTTTAAACAATATAGTCAAAGATTAAAAAATAAAAATATTTCAACAGATATTCTTTGGCACGTTAAAAATACTTCCAAAGAAGATATGGATAGTATTATTAATGATTTAGATAATACTTTATCGAAAACTCAAAAAGCTAAAGAAGATGTTGTAAATGGTGCAGATTTAATCTATAAAGATGATAACTGAAAAGTATATCATGTTCATACTTACGATGCTGCTAAAAAATTAGGTTCTGGCACAACATGGTGTATTACAGGTAGATATAACGGTTTTGAAAATAGAGGAAAATCTTATTTTAATAGTTATATTAGAGATTATAATTTAGATGACTATTATTTTATATTTGATCTAAATAATAGAGATCCAAAAACTGGCGATTACTTAAAATATTGTGCTGGTGTAAATAAGAATGATAGACGTTTAATATTCCTTTATAATGGTATGCAAGATAAAGAAATTAGTAGTACTGGTATACCAGGAGTTCCTAAAGAAAATAGAATTCAACCTATTCAGGGCGTAACGTTACCTTATGATAATAGTGTATTAATTAATGGTGTTCTCATTAGAGATGATAAAATAGTATCAACTAAAGAGGCACACGGAGATATAGTAATACCAGATTATGTTACAGAAATTAAAGCTAGAACATTCTCTAATTGTGGTGAGTTAATATCTGTAGTTTTACCAGATACAATTAAAGTTATTCCAAAGGAATGTTTCTTTGGGTGCAGCAAATTAAGAAGTGTTAATTTAAACAATATTGAAGTAATTGAAGAAGATGCATTTACTGCATGTGATAGTTTTGAAAAAATAACTATACCATCAAATGTTAGAAAAATAGATCAAGGCTTTAGATTCTGCGATGGTTTAAAAGAAGTTGAATTATCAGAAGGCGTAAGTGATTTATTAAGAGCTTTTGATTATTGTCCTCATTTAGAAGTATTAAAATTACCAAGCACTATTAGAACATTCACAATTGATAATAGAAATAGTATAAGAGAACTCATATATAATGGTTCAAGAGAAGAATGGAGTTCAATAAGAACAAATTACAATGGACCTATTACCTTCTTAAAAGATTCTACTAATGAAAATTTAGATGAGAAAATTGTTAAAAAAGGTTCTGAATATGAAGTTCAATCTGAAAAAGGAAGAAATATGGGTAGATATAAAACTAAAAAAGAAGCAGAAGATAGATTAAATCAAATCGAAATGTTTAAACATATGAAAGAAAGTTGGTTTGATGATGATCAATTCTTTACAAGAGATGATTTAGCAGAATATGTAGAATCACCTATTGAAGAAGAATTTGAAGATATGGATTCTTTCTTTCTTAAAAGAGCATATATTGAACCAGGTAATAGTTTAGAAGTCGACTGGGAATATGGTGGAATTGAAGAAACATCTAAAGTTATAATTGATATGAGATCAATTAGAAAACAATCAGATTTAAATAAATATACTGCTGAATTAATTAAAATAATTGATAGTAGAATTAATGAGATTATTGATGAATATGGCTTGGACGAATCTTTAAATGAGGCTACAAAATTAGAGTTAATCAAATCTAATAAAGCAAGATATGCTAAATTAGAAAATATTATTAAAACAATGAAGGATGGCGTCGATAAAGATATTGCAACAAAATTAGGTTTGCGTTGGATTAAGGGTAGAAATTGAGAAGGTGGCTTAGGTAATTCAAAAGCTAATAATCAATTATTATTTGATATTGCTGATAAATATGGAATAAGCGCAGATGATGTATATGATAAATTTGAGAATGATTTTATTTCTAATGATAAATATGGGATTTGAGAATCATTAGAAGAGTCATTGAATGAAGATTATGCTGTTGGTAATTTATATGGAAAAACAGCAGTTTCTCAAGGTAAAGAAAAATTTGCTATAAAGAGTTATGGTGTAACCATTAATGATGACCCAGCGGATAAAAAGTTTGGAGCTGTCTCTGGCGCTAAAAAAGTAATAATAAGTGGTGATAGAGATAAAATAATTAATTTATTTAATGATTTATATATGACACCAGAAGATCAAATAAATTGGTGCCAATGGGACGGAACTGCATTAGATAAACCCAACTCTCTTGAAAAGGCACATAAAGCCCTAGTTAAACAACATAAAAATGACGATAAACAACAATTATTAAAAGATCCTGAATTTAAAAAATACTATGATAAATTTAAAGATGAAATATATCATTCAATTATTTATTTAGATAAAAATGTTAGTAGTGATATAAAAAATATTAAATCCAAAGGTCTTGATGTTAGACCAATAACATGGCGCGCTAAAGATAGAGATTATTTTAGTCAAGGTGATAAGAAGCTTGCTGTTGTTTCTGGTACTTGGGATAATATTATCAGTTTATTTAAAGAACGTGGCGAACCTGTTCGTTGGTGTGATAAAGGTGGCCAACCATTTAATGAATTTGTTACTGTAACCAGCCCATATGATATGGCTATGGCTTATATGAAAATAGATGCACCAAAAGGATATAATTATGAAGATGAATTTATGGGTGAATCTGTAGAACCAGCTACTGATTATACTGATAAAAATGTACATATTGTAACAAATGATGGTAAGGAATATAATGCTAAATGCTTACATCAAATGCCAAAATATATTATAATTAAAGATAAGGATTCAAATAGTAGAAAGATTATGTTTGATAATATTCGCATTTTAAGATTAGCTAAACGTGGCGAAATTAAAGAAGATTATGATACAGATAGATATGAATATATAAAGAGTAAAACTGTAATGGATCGTGATGGTTTTAATACTGATTACACTATGTATTATGATAAAGATCTAGAAAGATATGTATTTGTATTTGGTGATAATGAATTATATGGACCAGGTGATGGTATAGATTGGGAATGCGATTCTGAATCTGAGGCTGAAGATTGGTTTAAAAATTATAAAGGCTTCGATGATGAAGAAGAAGATGACTGGGAATTAAATTATATTGATATTGATGAAGATTATGATTCTGATGGCTCATATGAACAGGAATTACACTACGACCCAGAAAATTATACTAATGAGGAGTTAAAATCAATCGTTAAAGAAATTGAATCTAAATTAGATCCAGAAGTCCAAGTTTATGCAGAAGAAGCTAGAAAATTTGATTTTCCGTCTGATAGAAAAGAAAATATAAAACTTGAAATCTACGATGGACTTAAATTTGGTAAGGTATCAAAAGAAGAGTTAATTAATATTGTAAATGATGTATTAAAATCTCATGGTACAGAGTTAACATTTATAAGTAGTTCAAAAGATAATTACTTATTTGCTGGTTTCTCTCTTAAAAGCATGAATGAAGCCGTTGAAGTTCATAGTGAATTAAATAGTAAACTATGGGGCGAAGATAAAGAATTAATTCCAGAAGTTAAAGAAAAAATTCAAGATACTGTAGATCATTTTATTGAAAATTTAAAAGAAGATAATATTGATATTAATGTTAAAGATATAGTTATAGTTGGCTCAAATGCTAACTATAACTATACTGATAATTCTGATATTGATGTACATATAGTTGCTGATTTATCTGATGATGTTGATAAAGATGATTTATTAGAAAAAATCTATAACGCCTATCGTAAATTATTTAATGATAAATATGATATTAAAGTAAACGGGCATGAGATTGAATTATATATTGAACCAAATGAAATTAAAGCTAATTCTAATGGCGCATATTCTTTAAATACTGGGTGGTTAAAAACTCCTGAAGCAATTGAAGAACCTAATATTGATGAGGAAGAATTAAATAAAAAAGTAGAAGAATATAAAACTAAAATAAATAATTTATTAGATTCTTCTGAAAAGATTGAAGAAGCCAGTATAATGAATAAAGTTACTAAATTCCATAGAACACCATATGGTTTTAGTGAAGCTAATTATAGAGGATTTACAATTACTTGGTATGATGACTATGTTCCATATGGAAATTATGATGAACCATATTCAGTTGATTGGTTTGGTGATGAGTCATTCTATGAAACAGTAGCAGATGCTAAAAAAGATATTGATAAATATATAGAAGAAACTGGTTCAGATTTAGAAGAATCTATTTCAGACAATAAAAAATTAGCTGATGTTAACCAGCTAATTGATGAATTATATGTTATGAGACAAGATTCAATTATGAAAGATGGGGAATTTGGTCTTGGTAATTTAGTTTTTAAAGAATTAAGAAATCAAGGACTAATTCAAAAATTAAAAGATTTAAAAACAAAAATTGAAGAAGATGAACTTAGTTTAAAATAGTAAAATATTTTAACCGGTTAAGATTCTTTACCAGGTGGTTAAAAAACTTTACCATGGGTGGTAAAAATTCTTTACCAAGGTGGTAAAAAAAGTTTACCCAATAATATATAATAATATAGATATATATATTATATTAAATAATATGCTATGTAGTTAAATTAATTTAACTATTTTAAGCATTTAATAAAAGGAGAAATTATTATGAAATTATCTGACAAATTATATGATGTTTTAAAATGGATCTGCTTAATTGCAATGCCAGCAGCTGCATACGGTTACAGTGCATTGGCTAAAGTATGGGATTTACCATTTGCTACTCAGATTCCAGAAACAATTAACATTATTGCTTTTGTTATTGGTGTTTTAATTGGTGTTAGCACATTAAATTATAATAAGCAAAATGTAGTTGATCACGATCATGAAGATATAAACCAAGAAAAAGAGGTTGGTTAATTTATGGAATACGGATTATTCCCGTGTGCTTCTGGTTGAATTTCTCAAGAATATAGTGCCAGTAAGCACAAAGGCATTGATGTAGGTTGATTATCAAAAGATGGTGCTAATTTACCAGTTAGAGCTTGGAAGTCTGGCACAGTTATAGCTAGTGGCACAGATGCTGCTGGTGCTTACTATGTTGTAATTGCCCACGAAAATAATCAGTGGTCTGGCTATTGGCACTTAGTTAAAGGTTCTAATATCGCAAAAGGTAAAGTTGTTAAACAAGGCGACCAAGTTGGTATTAGAGGAAATACTGGTTTATCCAGTGGCGTACATCTTCACTTTTTAATCACTAAAGAAGGCATGCCTTCAAGTTATAATTATAATACGATGGTTGGTAATACTGTTAACCCAATTCCATTGTGCTATAAATTAAAGACTGATGATATTCAAAATGCTAGTGATAATAATCAGTACCCATTACCATATATGCCAACTCAACCTAAGACTGTTGTAAGAGATACTTCAAAACACCAAGTAGAAGTTTTAGCTACAGCATTAAGAGTTAGAACAAAACCTTCTTTAACTGGTGAAGTTTACTGCATTGCTAATCAAGGTATTTATAATGTATTAGCTCAAAAAACAGTTGATGGTTATACTTGGGATGAAATTGAAAAAGACCGTTGGATTGCAACTAATGATGCTGATGGTTGGACAAAGGACTTGCCTGCTAAAGATACATCAGATGAAGAAATTAAGAAATTAAAAGAACAAGTTGCAGAATTAACAACTAAGGTTGCAAAGGTTACTAATGAAAAATTGGCTATTGATAAGGAATTAACATCGACCAAGAAATCATTAGAAACAGTAACAAAAGAAAGAGATAAATTCTCATCTGATTTAACAACTACAAAAACAGAATTAACCAATACAAAATCTGAGTTAAGTGTAGTTAAAAAAGATTTAACAGCTTCACAAAAAGAAGTTGCAACTATTACTAAAGAAAAAGAAAAATTAGATAAAGATTTATCAGCTACAAAAACATTATTAGATACAACTGTACAACAAAGAGATCAAGCTAATGAAGAATTAAAAACAACTAAAACTTCATTAACTGAAATTCAAACTCGTGTATCTACAGTTGCGGCAGCTCTTAAAGCTTTATTTAGTTAGAGGTTTATATGTTAAAGATTTTTAAAGAAGCAATTGCTAAGGATCCAGATGCTTTATCTAAAGAAAAAGATCAATTAAAAGCATTGGGAATGGTAGAAGCTAGTGCAATGCCATTCAGTGCTTATGATGAAGAAGATACTGAAACAATTCAAATGATGTTTCCAAATGTATTTAAAGCTTTCTGCTCATTCATTCACGAATTAACAGATAGGGATAAGAAAGATTTAGATTACATGGATACAGAATGGGACACTCTTGAAAAACGGGATTGGGATTGTTTCATGGAATATCTTGATATTCTTTCTAAAGGTGCTGGAGCTCAGGCAGATAAAATATTTAAAAAATATTACCAAGCAGAGAATTAATTCTCTGCTTTTTTAGTTTATTTTAACCTATCATTTTGTTATAATAATAATGTAAAAAAGGAGATACCCTCAAATGAAACTTTATACATTCACAGATGGTACACAAGCTTTGGTCAAAAAATACAGTGCATCTGAATTAAGATGGATGGAAAAACAGCATGGCAAATGCGTTTCCATTGAAAATGTCAACTGGTAAAAAGGTAGGTACTAAATATGACTGATAGAGAAGAATATTTATATTTTGTTAAATTAGCAGAAGCTACTATAGAATTAAGCGATGATGAATTGGTTGATGTTTGGAATTCTTATTGCAGATATACTAATGATTTAGATAGTTATATTTATCCGTTAGAATATTTTAATGAAATTGTAAAAGATTGTACACCATTAGAGATTTTAAGATATGCTAAAAATGTAAATCCGGATCATATTAATGATGATCATTCTGTAATTACGATGGATGCTTATGGCTATTATTATAGCTTTAAATCAATTAGAGAATTCTTTACTTCAGGTTTTGAGGTATTCGAAGAAATGATTACAACAATGTTAAATGAAAATGTTTTATTCGGTGCTGAATGTAATAGTAGCGATACTATGTTAAAAATGTACAATATCATTGCTGAATATAACGAACTTAAAAAAGAGGATATCACTAATGAATAATAAGAAATTTATTAATGCAGTTTACGATGGTGATTGGCAGTGTGTTATTACATATTCTGGTAAAGAATTAAATAATAAAAGTATTGTTAATTTTGATGAACTACGTAGAGAATGTCATGACGGTTATGATGTTATTTTAATGAAGTTTTACGATGATGAAAGTAAAACGATAAAATATAAATATGTGAGGTAAATTATGGAATTGGATTATTATTCAAAAAGGTCAGTTAAGTTAGACCCAAGAAAGTGGCAAAAATTTGTAGAAAAATATGGTAGAGATCTATTATTAGATCAAGATGTTGTTTTTGGTGACATTGATATTAACGTTGGGTTTGAAACAGAAGAAGATAAAAATGGTTTTTTAGATTATATTAAAACTTCTGGGTTGGAAGTAAAAGATAATAATTTATTAGTACCAAAGGGCACTGAAATTACTCTGTGTTCTAGAGAAGATGAAATTGGTTGTCAATTTGAAATTTTAGGTCACGAAGATGGTGATCCTTACTATATTGTACACCCAGTAAAAGTATTTTATATGGAGAATAATTAAATGACTGAATTAGATGAAAAGTATTCTGGTGATTTTGTTTGCCCAGGTTGTTTAAAACATTTTAATGAAGATTACGAAGATAGATATTATCAACCATTTGAAAAAATGACATATTGTGGAGATTGTTTTAGAAAAATTAAAGCAAAAGAGTATAGTGATAAATTAAAGGATCTTATTTCTCGTGGTATTCATGTAAATGAATTTAATAAAAAGACATTTATTATTGACTAAATATGTACTACTATATTGATTATTCAGAAAAACCTAAATATAAATTCTATTGTATTGAAAATCGTTTAGAAAATGCACCAGACGGTTGGAAAGAAGTAGATAAAGAAAAATATTATGAAGTTTTATTAGATGTATTTAAGGGTGTTAAGAAGAGTGAGGGTGGTAAATAAATGTTAGATAGTATTAAAAAATTTGCATCAAAATATCAAGAAGATATTATTAACTTTATTGGTTATTTTTTATTTTCAATTTGTTATCATTTGAAATACTATTATAATCTACCAACTGTACATGATATTGTTGTTATAGTAATATGTACATTAGGAATTATTTTAAAGATTATAAATAAAAATGAAAAAGTAGATAATATACTTTCACAGCTTTTCTTTTCCTTTGTAGTTACTGGTACTTTTTATTTTATTGCAAGATTATTAATTTATAAGTGGTTCTAAATGGCAGATATTGTATTTGATAAATATAATCCATCTAAATGGGTTAATTCTGATTTAGTTATGAGTAACGTAACTAAATTATTATTAGAATTAGCTCATAAACCAGATACGGAATATTATAAAGGCGTTAAAGATGGTCTATTATTAATACCTAAAATTTTAAGTATTAAAAATTGTCAAGATTGTGAACATTTTAGATGTTTTTCAAATATTGCAACAGATAAACCAGAATTAGGTAAATGCTTAAAATTTGATAAATATATTTATAGTGATGATTGGTGCAACAATCAATTATAATTTTTAGTTTACTTTATATACGTTATTTGATAGAATAATAATGTAAATAAAGAGAGGCAAAAATAAATGAAGAAACACACATTATACGTAATTACAGACTCTGGTGAAATTAAATTCGATGTACTTACTGAAGGCTTATTAATTGTTTATGATGGCGTTCAGTATATCGTATCTCTGTTTGAAGGTCCTACAATGTATTTTAAAAATAAAGTTATTGAAGAGGCTTAAATAAAAAAGAGGTAAAAATAAATGGTAGAATTAATTCCTGTAGTAACAATTATCGTATATGCGTTATTAACTATCGGTTGTATTGTATTAATTAAGAATAGTGATAATATTGAATCTAAAGTAGCTTATGCAATTGGATTAACTGCAAATTGTATTATCCTTGTATTAGTTATTTATGGGTATATTTTAATTAATTTCTAATCTCACCAAAAATCATTTGCTGGCGCTCATTTTTGAAACAGTTTATAACAATATTTGATAGTCATTGTAATTCGGACCGTGAGCAAACGACAATAATTATGTACCTCCTTTTTCAAATTTATAAAGGTGAGATTGATTTATAAGGTAGAGATTAAATTCTCTACCTTTTTTGTATTATATTTTATAAATTAATGCAAAATTAATTATAAAAAACTTTTATTATAATGAGGTTTAAATATGGAAATTAATAAAGAATTATTTAAAGATCATGATGAACAGGTTGCAGAATTAGAAAAGCAGTCTGATGACCATGATAAAGAAGTCCAAAAA
>Ga0310691_10007573_pt1 | contig 11284 bp, 6 predicted proteins | sample 176DNAGHGlowgp2_FD_203887 | JGI IMG/M metagenome (GOLD analysis project Ga0310691, IMG submission 203887) | Sheep rumen microbial communities from Palmerston North, Manawatu-Wanganui, New Zealand - 1766 DNA GHGlow gp2 (v2) (version 2) | ecosystem: Host-associated > Mammals > Digestive system >... | reverse complement strand
TCAGATGGAATCGTCAAGGATATAGAGTGCGATGTAGCAAAGCTTATGGCACAATATCAGGGCATCTCGGCAACTACGGTTGAGGGGGCGACGAACCCGGATGATGAAGTGGTATCCGCAGATGGTTCGGGATATAGAACTAATCCTAAGTATATGATGAGACCATATCACACTGACAGATTTATTCTGCCTGCCATTGCAGACCTGGGTTCAATCAACAGTATAGAATTTACTGTTACGAATGTAACTGACAAAGCATGTAGATGGGATATGGGTAAGATAAGCTTATCTCAGGTAATCGAGGATGGAGCTATCCAGAAGAATGCTAATGATGAGCTGTATAGGAATATGACAGTTAAGAAGCTGTGTACACAGGATGGAGATAAGACAGTTGGTACTGATCTGCCTGTTGGAATGGCTACACCAATTGAACCTATTACATTTACTAATAAGATAGAGTGGAAGTCTCAGACATGGGCTACACCTGTTTCAAGACTCCCAGAGAATAACGATGACAAGATTAACGTATACATATATCCTACACTTGGATCCAAGAATGATACAGGCGCTCAGGTAGACCTGCTCAGATTCAAGTACTTCATTCCATATTCACAGTATATGACTCAGTCACAGAATAATCTGGCAGGTATAACTGATGGACTTGGAAGAAATGTATACTACTATAAGGGACTTCCTACTAATAACATGGTACTTCCATCAGAGCTGGTAGCGAGATGCGTTAATTCAAATGTTGTATTTGATAAAGCTATAGTACAGCATATGAGAGGTAACACAGTAGTAGGAACATATCCATATTACTTTGGAGAGCAGAGTGGAGTCAGAGGTGCTTCAGCTGATTATGCAGTAGATGAATCTCTGATAGATATTACTGAAGAGAGACTTGCAATTCAATTTGGACCTGGAACACCTGAACAGGGACTGGTTCAGGAGGCTAGAGATGTTGCAGTTTCATTCACTTATACATCTACTATAGATGATGGTAAGCAGGAATATCAGTCCCCATATGTATATCTGACTGATCAGGGATATCAGGAGATAAGCGAGGGACTCTTCGCAGAGCTCAAATTTGAGGTTCCATATGTTAAGGAGATTACAGGCTATACAATAGCAGGCTACGGTGAGCTCAAGGGTAATATAGATGCAGCAGCAGCTGAGGTATATTCAGTTAAGGCTGAGGATAGAGAACTGGATACATCTACTGGAGCTAAGAAGACTCTTAAGAGAACTAAGAGAAGCTATACAGCATTTGCTGAGACGTATGCACTTAGCGACAGACTTACACCACATAAAGCTACTTCACATGAACTGAATGGTGAGGGTGCAGTTGCACCAGTTTCAGTAACATTTACGACATCCGATGCTATGAAGAATGCAGAGAGCGGTACAGATTCAGCAGTAAGCATGGTATTTACATATCGTACAGATGCTGATGGGATTAAGACCAAGAAGTTCGTAGATATTACCAGATATATTCAGCCAGAACTAAATAAGCAGGCTGGAGAAACAACAATAAATGATGAACTAACTACAGATGAGCAGGAGGAGACTATTAATAAGAGACAGTTCTTTACAGGCTATGATCAGACAGTGAAGGTATTCCTGCCAGAGCTTAATAAGAAGCTACAGATTCTATCGGTTAAGGTTCTTCCATATAATGCAATTGAGGATGCAGCCGATGAATCAACTCCAGAGGCAGAGGAGACCAAGGTTGAGGAAGTTGATGTAACCGAATTATCAGATGATCAGGTTAAGGATACTAACTCACTAAGTACTCAGGTGCTTGCTAGTCTGAATGCCAGCTGGTCAATATCCAAGCTATATATGGAAGTTGGATTTGACCGGGATGCACACTTCGAGCGTAATATTGATCAGACCTTCAAGGGCATCGAGAATGGTGGTATTATCAGACTGGTTGATCTGAATGTAACGTGTAGTGCAAGCATGACAGATGTTGGAGCACTTACATTTGAGGATAGTGAAGTAACAGTTGTTGGTAAGAGTAACGACGTTATAACTGGTGTTATGGCGGTTATGGGCTCCACCGCAGGCTTCAAGGTTAGAGCATATGAGATGGTAGGTTCCGCACCGGTAGAAGTTACAAATGATACGGTAGCGTATGATACAGCCAAGAGTGGTTTCAGCTTCACAACACCTGTTAATGATTCAGGAGAACTGAAGATATACAAGATTGAAATCATTCCAACTGAAGGAGAAGATTTGAAGTATACTATCAATCTGACAGTTAAGAGTGACGAAAAGAAGGCTCCTCTTGATGTAACATGTAGTGCAAGTATGACAGATGTAGGCCCAATTACATTTACGGATAAAGTAGCAACTGTTAATGGTAAGAGTAATGATGTAATATCTGGCGTTATGGCTGTTACGGGATCTACTGCAGGCTTTAGTGTCAGAGCATACGCGCTGGTTGGTAGTGAATCAACAGAAGTCACAAATGAAACAGTAACAAGTGATACAGCTAATGGTAGTTTTAACTTTACAACACCTGTTAATGATTCGGGTAGTCCGAAGTTATATAGAATCGAAATCATTCCAACTGAAGCAGAAGATATGAAGTACACTATCAATCTGACAGTTGATACAGCTGAGAGTGATAATTCTTCTACTGATGAAGGCGAATAAGAGTTCGAAGATGATTTAGATAGAGAAAATCACAAATAAGGAGACAAAGAAGTTGTCTAAGAAGAAAAAAGACCCTATGATGTTAGAAGCACGTGATGTGCTTCTAAACCGCATAGTGATTGATAAGGATGGTCACTTCACGACGACCTCCGAGCTTAGATTCCCACTCTGGGGAGTTCCCGATGGAAGCCAGAACCTCAGATTATGGGGACTCACAACTAAGCACTTCAAATATAATACAGACTCAGAGAATAATACGAAAGCAGTATACAGAGCTAAAACGGCAATGTCTACTATAGGTCGAGGAATCAACCTTCATTGCAATCCAGATGCTGCCAGCTGTCTGATTAAGACCTACGTATTCTACCCTGTAGTTATAGCATTCTATGAAAATGAAGATAAAGAGCTGACATTGTCAGTTTTTACACCTAGAAGTCTTACCGCCCGTGTGGCCGTAAGACTTGCTGTGCTTAAATTCGATAAAGCAACTAGTGACAGCCTGACTCGAATTATTGATAAAAAGGATCTCACTACACGTATTGATGAATTCCGCAATAAGCCGAAGGAAGAGAAGATTGCAGCTATTAAGAGCTTCAAACTATTTAAGCGTAAGAAGAAGAGTAGAGACGGTGAACCTGAAGAGGAAGTGGATACTGCAACCGACTTCTTCGCTATGGATACTCCTGAGAAGCAGGAAGAGCATCCAGAGGAAGAGGGACTAAGTCGTAAGGAGAAGAGAGCTCGTCGTAAGCTGGAGAAGCTTGAACGAGAGAGGCGTAAGCTTGAGGCTGAGCTAAATGGCGAGGAATACATCGAGCCTGAGAAGCCATCTAATAAGAAGTCTAAGACAGGTATAGATGAAGAAGATGAAGATGAGATTACAGCTGAAGAGATGGGCGATATCGACTGGTCAGTAGATTAATAATTAGTTTACAAATACTTAATTGACGAGGGGGTCAAAAATGGGTGATTTAGAATATAAGATAAGCGAAGATGGAAAATCAATAATCATTGATGCCGTAGACGATGCTATGGACCCGGTACAGGATTTTATTAGTGACAAGCTGGAGGAATATGGCTGCGAGAAGAAGCCTATGTTTCAGATTAGACTGGCAGTAGAGGAGATATTTGTTAATATTATTTCCTATGCCTATAGTCCTGAAGTAGGTAAGGCTGAGATTAGATGTGATGTAACAGAGAATCCGCTTTCTGTAACTATTCAGTTCCTGGATTCAGGCAAGCCATTTGATCCACTTGCTAAGGAAGACGCAGATACCTCTGGTGCTATGTTTATGGAGCAAGAGGGTGGTTTTGGAATACACCTGGTTAAGAATACCATGGACTCAGTAGATTATGAGTATAGAGATGGTAAGAATGTACTGACAATCAAGAAGAATCTTGCATAGAACCTGGAGGATTAATTGGATAATAAGAGTAAGAAAGGGTTTAGTCTATATACCTTCGTAAATGGCATTGTTATAGCCCTTACAGTTTTATTTGCTGTAATAGTAATACTTATTGGCTCCTATGCATTTACCCAATCATTTACAAATGAATATAACGATTCTGTTTATCGTATAGCACGCTTCTCCGCAGAGGTTGTAGACGGAGACAGCATAGATGATTATCTGGCTTCAACAGAGGAAGAGGTTGGCAGTAAGTTCGAGTCATATGCTACTACGAAGCAGAGACTTACAAGTTTCTGCAACAATATGGGTATGTCTGTTATCTATGTTATTAAACCATCTGATGACTATCAGTCATATACTTCCATATTTAATTGTCTGAATGATAATAGTCCCTTCACAGAGTGGGAGCTGGGACATGTTGAGGATATCAACTCAAATGATTATGCCGAGGCATATAAAAATATTATAGAGAAGGGCTCGGATCGCGAGATAGTTCTAAGAGAGTTCAATCTGAATGGGGCCAATCCTCATATCACAGCACTTGTACCTATCAAGGATAGTAATGGTAATGTTACAGCTATTATGTGTGTACAGAGAGAGCTGCAGGATCTGGTTGATGCCAGAAGGAGCTTCATTCAGGGCGTATCTGGTCTCGCAATAGTATTACTTATTATTAGTTTGCTTATAGTAGGCAGGGTACTACGTAAGAAGCTGATTAATCCTGTTAAGGTTATAGCTACAGAGACAGATAGATTTGCAGAGGAGAATACACTTCCGGAGGAGTCTCTTCTAAGTGAGATTGCTTCTCCTGTTAAGGAAGTAAGAGCGCTGGCTGTATCCATTGATAAGATGGAGTCAGACACAGTTAAGAATATAGAGGATATTACGAGGTTCACTAGTGAGAAGGAGCGTCTGGATGTAGAGCTCGAGCTTGCTGCTAATATCCAGAAGGGAATGCTTCCTAAGAGAGAAGAGTTCCTGGCTGACAAGGACTGCTTCGATGTCTATGCCAGCATGAATCCTGCCAGAGAGGTTGGCGGAGACTTCTATGATTACTATATGCTAGATGATAATCATCTGGTGATTCTAATAGCAGATGTATCCGATAAGGGTGCAGGAGCTGCATTCTTCATGGCTATATCCATGACACTTATCAGAGCCCGTGCCAAGATGGGTGGAAATGCAGCCGAAATCATTAAATATGTAGATGACGTGATTGCTGAGAAGAATAGCGAGGGAATGTTCGTAACAGTATGGATGGCAATAATCGACCTAAGCACAGGACATGTAAATGTATGTAATGCAGGTCATGATTATCCGGCAATTATGAAGGGTGGAGAGGATTACTTCGTAGATAAGACCTCCCGTCACGGTCCACCTATTGGATTTATTCCTGGTGCCAGATTCAAGGATTATGAATTCGATATTAATCCTGGAGACAGAATATTCCTATATACAGACGGTCTAAATGAAGCTAAGTCTGCCAGTGGCGAACGCTTCGGCTTAGACAATATACTTGAAACTCTTAATGCTCATAAGGATGCAACTAATGAGGAACTGGTAGAAGCTATGATTAAGAGAGCGGATGCTTTCGAAGAGGGCGTCCCACAATTCGATGATAGAACCATGCTTAGCTTCACATATATAAAAAAATTGTAAATTCATATGGTGTCAAAAGGTACTTTTGACACCTACATCATAATATTTGTTACGCTTTTGTTGCGCATTACACTGTATACTGTATATATAACCTTACAGTATATAGAGAGAGGTAATAATTATGAAGGATAATAACGATTTAGAAATGGACATGTTTCCTTCTGGTGATAATGGCCAGGGTGGACAGCAGGGTCAGGGCGGTCAGGGTCAGAATGACCCGAATGTAGCCGTTAATCCATTTGAGTGGATTACCAATGAGAATGCTAATGATGTCTATAACTATGCTACCGTTCCTCCTACACCTGAGGAGAAATTCAAGTATCTGCTTAATTCTGCCAGGAATGAACTAGATACCATAGATTATAGTGTTAGTCCACAGCAGCTTCTAACTAAGCAATCCCTGATTGGTGCTTACTTAGGAGAGGCTATAAATATAATTGATTATAATCCACAGCTTAAGGCTATGTTTCCGGAGAATTACAGTGAGAATCTGATGCAGGAAATAAGTCAGGATCCATTCGGTGGTGCTAGTAGATTCGTAGATGATGCTATGATTAAGGTTGGAATGAAGCAGCCAGAGGCTGAAGCAAAGGCTGAGAACGAGGCGAAGCCAGAGAATGAGCCGAAACCGGAGAAAGAAGCTAATAATAATCCTCAGGGGGGAGATATTGAGGATGATTTAGAAAATCTCAATATCAATGAAGAGAGAGCCAAGAATGATGGTGATTTCAGCTATGAGGCCAATAATAACCCATCCTCTAATGCTGGAGACGGAGATGAGAATGAGGATGACCTGGAGAATCTGATAGATCCACATGATCTGGAGAAAACCATAGCGAATTTCGAGGCCGAGAAGGAGAGGCTCAGGAAAGAGAAGGAGGCTCTGGACGCGGAGAGAGCTAAGTTCGAGGCTGAGCAGAAGGAAATACGTGAGGGCAAGAAGAATCTACCTGAAATGAATGGTAGAAAGATTAAGCAAATCAAAACAGTTGAGGATGTATTAAAGGACAGAAGCTCGCCTGATAGAGGTTATCAGGATTCGGAAATCAAGAATGACTTAACCGAAACTCAGTTTAAGGATGTTAAGAAGCTTAAATACATGTGCAAGAAAGCGAACACAAGTGTTAAGAAGTCCCCTCAATTCAAGAAAATGATGAAATCTCTTGAGGAACTAGATACATTTATGGAACAGATTCGCGGCAGAACTAATCTTACAGCTGAGGAAATGGAAATATATGATAGACTGTCTCTCAAGGCTTATAGAGCGTCGAAGGAATACAAAGAGCATAAGATGGAGCAGAGAGAGAAGCGCTTCGAGAATGCCAAGGTAGACGAGAAGACAGGCAAGAAGGTCGGAGAAGACGACTATTATGATAAAGAGGATCAATACAGAACCAAATTAGCTGATAAGATAATGACTGATGTTCAGAATATGCGCCAGGAAATGTTCCAGAACCAGCTAGATAAGAAGGCTGAGGAAATGAAAGCCAAGTGCGAAGAGGAAGTGTCAAAATGCTCTGAGGCAAGAGAGAGTATGGCAGCGTCAGTTGGTAATGATGCGGAAATGCTTCAGGATAATGTTGCCAGTACATTATATTACCAGAATAGGATGGATCAGCTGAAGAAGGCTGGGGATCTAAAGCTTAAGCCAGGCGAGACATTAAGTATGGCAATGAAGAGACTGGATAAGTCAACAGAGCCTAAAATGAGTGAGATTGCTAAGATTAAGTCTACAAATGTTACCAAGGATATCGTTATAAATGGCTTGGTAGATCCTAGCAAGGCTGTAACTAATGAGGATATAGATAAGGCTTACAAGGCTGAAATTCAGAAGATGGCAGGTAAGAAGAAGGCGCCTGTCATCAAGAAGAAGGATCCAAATGCAGAACTTAAGAAGAAGGATCCAAATGCAGGCAAGAAGGCCCCTGGAATGTAAGGAGATGACATGGATACTGCTGATATAGCAATATTTGACAACCTGCTGGAAAGCACAACAGACGGTATATGTATCATTGGCTATGATGGAATTATCCGAATGGAGAATAGTATAGCGTCTGAGTTAATTGGGGAGAGAGAAGAGCTGACCGGCAGGAAGATGTCTGAGCTGATAAGCGAGGGCGACGAGAATGATGACTTCTTCGAATGTATAATAGACGCAGTATTTAGTAAGGAGAGAGTGAGCAAATTAGTGCCATTTTACAGAAATGGCACTAAGCACTTTCTCCGTCTTGTCGTGTCACCACTTAGTAATAGAGACGAAAATATAGCAGCTATAGTTGTATTCAGTGAGGTTACAGAGCTAATGGAGCTCGCCAGGAAGAATGAATACTTAACTAATAAGCTGATTGAATTCATAGATAGATTTGTGAAGATGATGGTAAATGCCATCGATAAGAGATCACATTATAATGCAAACCACACTAAGAATATGGTTAGGTATGCTACGAATTATCTGGATTATCTCGAGAGAGAGGGACGACCAATTGATCCATCTAAGAGAGAACCATTTCTGGCAAGTGTGTGGATGCACGATGTAGGTAAGCTTCTAATATCTATGGAGCTAATGGATAAGCCTACCAGACTAGGTGATGCAGAGAAGGATTTAAGGCACAGAACAGAGCTTGCCATAGTATGCGAGAAGCTGAAAATGGCTGAAAATCCGGATGACGCCGAGCTATGTCAGGAGGCTAGAAATAGGATTAATAATATAGAGTCTGCAATGGACTACATATTATCAATAAATACAAGAGGACTGGCAGATGATGAGATGATAAGTCGTGTTAATGATTTAGCCGATATACCATGTCTGACATCATCTGGAGATACCGTTCCACTTCTGGGAGAGTATGAGAGAGAAGCTCTTACAGTGAGTAGAGGTACTCTTACAGCTGAGGAACGTAGACACATACAGTCACATGTGGTACATACATATGATATGCTTAAGGACCTGGGGTTAGAGGGACCATATAAGGATGTACCTAAGTGGGCAGGTGGTCATCATGAATTCCTTGATGGCAGTGGCTATCCTAATGGAATTGGGGCGGATGACCTGACCTGGGAGACCAGGCTGCTAACCATCATAGATATATATGATGCACTAACAGCAGAGGATAGACCATATAAGCCACCACTTCCGGCTGAGAAGACATTTGGCATACTTAGAGAGATGTGCCAGGAGGGCAAGCTGGATAGTGAGATACTAGAGGATTTCATTATTAGTGAGGCTTGGAAGTGATTTAGAGTTATATTGTGGGAGGAAGTCACTATGGGTGATAACAAAGAGAAGGAAGAGAAGAAGAGTGCTCTAGAGATGATAGATAGCTCCATTAACCAGGTTAATGATCGCATCTATGAGCTCCAGTATAGGCTTGATAAGGAGACTAATCCAGAGGAGATAACTCGTCTTAAGAATGAGATAGGAAATGCCACTCAGCAGCTTAACTACGTTAAGGGTGTGAAGCTCGAGTACGAGGACCAGATAAATCAGGCTGAGGACGACGAGAGGAAGAAGAAAATAGAGAGTATCGTGAAGATGGCTCTATTTGCTGGAATTATATTTGAGAATAACCGCATTAAGGCTGAACGTGACAGGGTAATTGACAAGGATCGCGAGATAGTTCATCAGGCTCAGCTTGATGTGGCTGTTAAGAAGATATTTGGAACTAACGAATTTAGATTCGTTACAGAGGATATGGTTGAGGATATCCTGCTCAATGAGGAATTCCAGGATATGGCTGAGCATGATCCTAACAGACTTATGCGTGAGGAGCAGGCAGTTAAGGATAAGTATACACGTACTATGTCACGTACTCTCAGTCTGGCTGGTATTAATGGAGATATGAGCTTCGATGAGATGGAGGAGAAATTCCGTAAGCTCATGGAGAAGAAGGGGGCCTATGAAGTCGTAGTCGAGAAGATTAGGACTCAGATGGAACCACTTCTGAGAGATGCTGGAGATGAGGTAGATAAGAAATTCTTCGATGAATTTATCAAGGAAGCACTGGAGCTTAATCTGGAACTCAAGGAAGTAGAACGTGAATTTGCTCTGGGAACCAGTGATTTCAAGAAGGGTAATGGATATACCCGAGAGCTAATCGCTAAGGAAGAGGCTCTATATAACAAATTCAATGAATATATGAATGGTCATGCCATGGTAAGAGCTATGGAGACCGCTGACAATACAGATGATAAGTCCAAGAAGGTTCATCAGATATATGCCAGATGTCTGGAATTTGTAAATCCACTTAAGGCTCAGCTTCGTCGAGATAAGGATCTCATGGAGAATAATGAGCTTCGTACCAAGATGGAGATGTGGCAGGTATACGAGAAGCTTCCTAAGGGAACAGCTCCTACAATCAAGAAGATTAAGGCTGCCGCAGATGATGAGTATAAAATGTGGGCCAAGGTTGACCGTATTGTTAGAAGTGGACTCGAGATTGGTGGTATGTATGATGAGACTGCAGGCTACGCTGCATCTCAGATACAGAAGGTTAATAATCTTGTTAGAGCTAAGAAGCAGAATAAAACTATTAAGAATTTCACTGATGCTGAGAAGCAAACAGTTAAGGAGCAGCTGGCAGCACTGGTGCTTCACCAGATTATTGCTGATGAGTCGAGCGCTCCATTAAATGCTGATAAGAGTCATTATAAGAAATTCGTATCAGCAAGACTTAATGCTATAGGCAGAAGAGACTTATTCTTCAGCACTGCCAGAGATTTTGCTAAGTCTAAGGAATTCGAAACAGTATATAATAAATATATGAAGGGTGGTAGATTTGATTCCAAGATAGTCAGGTTCATGTCGGAGGATATGGAGAAGAAGATGGCTAAGGAGATCAAAGCACTAGAGCTTAAGAACTCTGCTAAGAAGGATTTGGACAAGAAACCACCAGAGCTTAAGCCTAATAAGTAAGGATAAACTGAAGAAGAAAGAGATGAGCAGACCAACTCTTGGTATTTAAATATGATACCAATGGTTTCATGAGGATTAATAATGAGAAAAAAAACAATTATCATTTTAAGTATTATTGCTGTAGTAGTTATCGCTGTAGCTATTTTTGCAGGAGTGAAGATTGCTAAATATCGTAGGCAGTTTAATAAAGAGTTTAGTGATACTAATTATCCTGTAAAGTATAGATATCTTCCAGAAGGTGGATTTGAATATAGTATCAAGGATAAGGCGAATAAGGATATTGACTGGGAAGTAATTCTTCCTGATGACGAGTATTTAGAGGTGAATACATCTAAATTTGGACGCAAGACTAAGTTTACTGTTACGCCGAAGGGAGCTGGTCTTACAACTATCAGATTCTCCAAAACTATAGATGTGGCTGGAATTAAGGTATCTAAGGTTAGTATTGATTATGATATATTGGTTAGAGAAGCGTCTGATAGATTATATATTAGTATTCTAGGTGAGGGTGATCTTCAAGAAAGAGACGATGTGATTGGAGCTGGCACAGATAATCCCGTTATTCTCTGTGGTGAGGCGGACTTCGAGGATAATCCTGATGGAATACCGGGTAATGTATATTTTGTAAATGGTATAGGTGACT
>Ga0310691_10007571_pt1 | contig 11284 bp, 7 predicted proteins | sample 176DNAGHGlowgp2_FD_203887 | JGI IMG/M metagenome (GOLD analysis project Ga0310691, IMG submission 203887) | Sheep rumen microbial communities from Palmerston North, Manawatu-Wanganui, New Zealand - 1766 DNA GHGlow gp2 (v2) (version 2) | ecosystem: Host-associated > Mammals > Digestive system >... | reverse complement strand
ACCCAGTGAAATTGATTCATAAAAAACACCCTGCAGCGCCGCTTCATGGACTGCAGGGTATCTTTTCGTTTCCGATGATCTAGGAAAGCTTCCTCAGTGCGTCAAACCGTCCCTTTGTTTTCTCCCAAATCTTGTCGCCGGCCTCCCGGCCAAAGTTTACGTCGAGAAGCATTTTATAACCGATCTCGCCTTCGCTCGCGGTATTCAGACAATTCTTAAAGGCCTCACGCTTATCCCCCACCAAATCTGCCACCGCAAGAAATTCCGGCGTTGCAAAGAGGTCCTTTACGGCCTTTCGTCCCGCCTTTTTTACGTTCTCTTTCACGGGAAGGGGCTTCTCCCCATCCATTTCTTTATCCTCCGACTTTTTGGGAGAAGTTTTTTTCCTGGGCTTTACAGCGCCAAATCCTTCATTCCAGACGCAATTGGCATCAAGCCCCTCGGGCGCCTTCTCCTCGCTTAGGATCACAACCTTTTCCTTGCCTCCCGACCTGGATAACGTTCCGTAAAGGAAACCCTTTTCAAAAAGGGAATTTCCCTCGGACAACTGTTTGATCTCCAGCTTGGCGCTGATCCGGTTGATGACGGGAATGATCTCAACCGGTATGGTATCTCCCTTTTTGGTCACCAGGTAAATCTGATCCTTGGCCGTCATGCCAAGCAGTGCCTGCTTCTGAGCCTCAGAAAAATCCAATCGTTCCTTTTCTATGACAAGAATCATTTCATCCTCTCCGTTCTTTCCGTCTCTATTGTTCCTTCAGTCTTCCATAGGTTCTGGCCAGCTTCAGGATTCTCTTTGCCAGTTCATCCGTGCAGGCCCCCCGGTCCATGCGCCACTTCCAGTTATCTCCCAGCGTGGACGGCGTGTTGATCCTGGCCTCGTTTCCAAGCTCCAAATAGTCCTGCATGGGAATGATCGCAGTATCCGCCACGCTGGAGACTGCTGCCCGGATCATGGCCCACAGCAAATCCTTCTCGTCCGAAGCGTTCAGGTAATCCATCAGAAATGCATTCTGCTCCTTGGATCTTCCGCGGATCCAGCCAAGCGTTGTCTCATTGTCATGGGTTCCGGTGTATACCACGCAGTTTCTCTCATAATTGTGGGGCAAGTACATCCCCTCACCGTCAGGTCCTTCATCAAAAGCGAACTGCAGCACCTTCATGCCGGGATACCCCGTCTCCTCAAGCAATCTGAATACGCCTTCCGTAAGGAGACCCAAATCCTCTGCAATGACCTTCTTATCCGCAAGCTTTCCGCGGCGTCCCGTTCCCTTATTGCTTCGATCCGCCATCTTTCTTGTCAGGACCTCAAACAACTCTGCGCCGGGTCCCTTCTCCCAATGGCCTCCCGCCGCCGTATCCGCGCCATAGGGCACAAACCAATACTCGTCAAATCCGCGGAAATGGTCAAGGCGCACAATGTCATACAGGTTATAGCAATAGTTCAGGCGCTGATACCACCAGGCATAATTTGTCACCTTATGGAAATCCCAGCGATACAAAGGATTTCCCCAAAGCTGTCCCGTTGCCGAGAAGGCATCCGGAGGGCAACCGGCCACTCCGACGGGCTTTCCGCTCTCATCCACTTGAAACAGCTCGGGATGAGACCATAAGTCGGCACTGTCCGGCGATACGTAGATGGGAATGTCGCCAATGATCTCAATGCCCGCCCGGTTTGCGTACAGCTTCAGTGCTTTCCACTGCTTGCTGAATTCATACTGCTGGAATTTATAGCAGCGGATCTCATCTGCCAGCTTTCTCTGATAACCCGCCATGGTCAGGGGCTGGCGAAGCCGGAGACCCTCTTCCCAATCCATATAGCTCTTACCGGGGAATGCATCCTTTAGGGACATGAACATGGCATAGTCATCCAGCCAAAAGGAGTTCTTTTTAATGAATTCCACGTAATCCTTTTGGGTCTCCAGTCCATTTTTTACGGCTCTCTTCCACGCCATCTTCAAAAGGGGAAAACGGCCGTTATATAGCTTGCCGTAATCGATATAATTGGGGTGATCCCCAAAATCCGTTTCGTCACATTCCTTTTTTGTCAGCAAGCCCTCCTTCACCAGCGTCTCAAGATCGATAAAATAAGGGTTCCCCGCGAAGGTGGAAAAGGACTGATAAGGCGATGCGCCATAACCCGTAGGTCCCAGAGGCAGGATCTGCCAAAGCTTCTGTCCGGCTTTCTTCAAAAAATCTACAAAAGCATAGCTTTCCTTGCCAAAAGTACCAATGCCATACTCTGAGGGCAGGCTTGAGATTGGCATTAAAATACCTTGTTTTCTCATAAAAAGATCCTCCTAATTTGCATGTTTTTTCATTTCTTCTTTGTTCTGATACATTAACTGATCCGCCCGCTTTGCGGTGGAATTCAGGTCATAATCGATCCGGTTGTCATATCTTGCAAAGCCGCAGGCGATGGCTATGGTTACGTCCTGACTCTTTGCATTATACTCATCCACCATCCGTTCCATGGCTGACTGCTGTTCCCTGCAGGAAGCCTTGCCGCCCTGCGGGATCAGACAATAGAACTCATCTCCTCCCATGCGGTAACAATTTCCGATGGTGCCAAACGTATTTCGAATGATCTCAGCGCTGTCCCGGATATATTTATCTCCCATTTCATGTCCAAGATTATCATTGCAATACTTTAGATTATTCAGGTCCAACACGGCAACCACAAAATTCTCCGGATCCACCACGTACGGGTCGGTATCCATGATGAATGCGGCGCGATTGAAAAGCCCGGTAAGTTTATCATGATATGCCAGCGTCTCCATGCTCTGCGCACCCTTCCCCGCAGTGATGAGCGCTCCGGACTCCTTAAAAATGCTAAGTCCCATGGCAATGGCATAGAGAAGAAAGCCCAGGATGACAAAGCTCGTCACGTGTCTTCCGCCGCTCCGGTAATAAGTCATCACGTCCAGAAGCACTCCCAGCGCGACTACGGCCATGCCAAGGAGATTGCTTCGAAGCCTTGCGTTCCATCCATTCCTTCGAAACTCCAAAAAAGCCATGACTGCGATCACCAAAATGGCAAATATCAGCGTTAAAAGGATCGGCAACATGATCTGCCGGAAATCAGCCAAATGAAAATACTGTAAGAACAAACTCAATCCGCTGACGAAAATGCTGACCCAGCAGGGAACGTACCATATCTTGCTCCCCTTGGAATTATACATATTCATCATAAACAAAACAAGAGGAATGACTGCCATCATCATGGCCATAAAAGGTATCAGCGAGACAATGGGCAAGCCCGGAAGGACAATCTTTGCAAGGGAAGACTCAAAAACACGCCAGGTTCCCACCAAAGAAGCCAGTCCTCCGAGAAGTATCAGGTTCTTGTCAACCTCCGAATTCTTGCGGTTATAAAAAACGTATCCCATGAGAACAAGTCCCACGCCGATCAGGCACAGGCTGATGATGACGGAGAAAAGCTCCTTATCCAAAAAGCGGATCAAAATGCTTCCCTTCTCTCCCAAATAGAACTCCGGAACGTCATAGGCGACGTGAGGATAGACGCACGTCAGTTTGACAAACAGCGAAGTTCCGTTCACGTCCTCCGTGAGAAGTACGTCATTCCATACACATCCGGGCGTCTTTGCAAAGGAGTTCTTAGGCGATGGTCCCATGGAGTAGATCAATTTATCTCCCTGATACACTTCCACGATCTGATGGATGGAATAAAAAATCAAATGGCAATACTTTCCCGTGACTCCCTGAATGGGAATCTCCGCACTCCAGACGCCATTTGCCCCATCTGTCAAAATTATCTCGTTTTCCAGATCGATCAGCTCTTCGCTCCCCAATTTCGGCAGATGAACGTCCGTCCGGTCTCTGTAGCCAACAAAATAATGGAACGTGAGCGCCGCCATGACCAAAAGGATCACGACGTACGTTCCATGCAACAGTTTCTCCATAACCCCTTCTCCTAATGCTTACGCCCTCATCTGGTGTTTCATGCGGAACTTCTCTTCGTACATCATCTTATCAGCCCTGCGGATCGTTGCATGTACGTCCCCGTCCTCCTCAGGATCATATATGGCATATCCACAGGCTATGCCCATGTGAATATCATTGCTCTCCTGGTTGAACCGTTCCACGCGCGCATACATCTTTTTCACCCTTTTTGCGCATTCCCGAAGATCATCCGTCATAAGAATCGCACCAAATTCGTCTCCTCCCAGACGATAGCATCTGCCCCCCTCGCCAAAGCAGTCCATGATGATCTTGGCGCTTTCCTTCAGGTAAACGTCCCCCTTGTCATGCCCCAATTCATCATTACACTTTTTCAGATTATTGAGATCAAAGGCAACGAGCACGCTTTTTTTCGGGTTAAATTCGCTGCTGGCAAGATAATCCACGTAAGCTGCCCGGTTAAAGAAACCGGTCAGTGCGTCATGGTACGCTAATTTTTTGTAATGTCTTGCCTGCATGCCAACCTCCATTCCTCTTTTGGAAATTCTAAGGCGGTTGCCGATCATCCAAAGCAGGAACGTTAAATATAAAAGCATGCTGATGGGGAAGCTGGTCACGCCGGAGGTAAAGAAATATGTATATAGGTCCACCACCATCCAGATGGTCGATAATGCGGCGCAGGCACATCCGGCCTTTGCGTTTTTATCCCAGCCATGCTTTTTTACGTATATGATTATGCCAAGGATGACGCAGATCATGGTAACTGCAAGGGCGATCTCCGTGATCCAAAGGCTTTCGCGGAAATCCTGAATGCCCAAAAACTGCATTCCCAGGGAAACTGCCATGCCTGCGAACATGGCCACCTCGGGGATCTGCCAGATCACCGTTTTATTGGCGCCCATTGCATCTCTTACAAACTTCGCCATCATATAGGGCAAAAGCATTAATATGACAAAAGGAATGACGGAAAGCACCGGAAGGCTCCGTCCAAAAAGTCCGACAAAATCGCTGTCCAGCATCTTCCAAATACCGATCAGGATGGTAAATGCGGAATGTGAGATCGCTACGTCCAGACGCTCTTCCTGCTTTTGGTTTATCGCGGCCATCAGAATCTGCAGGATTCCTATCAGGATCACGGCAGTACACAGAAGTAAAATGGGAAGATTAGTCAGCAAAATGACAAGAATGATCTGAAATCCGTTGCCCAGCATGAGGTCTGGAACGTCATTAATCCCCCGGTATACCGGCATTAATTCTATCCGCACCTTTTTACCGTTGTCTTCATTCCCAAACACGACCTCATTGTAAGCCACGCCGGGGCTCTTTGGCACTCCCACTCCGGGAATAGCCTTGAGATGATACACTTCCTCGGAATCCAAATAGACGGCAACCTCCTGATGTGCCGTCAAAAATAACAGGGAATTATAATCAGACCTGACGTTCTTCAGCGTAAAAGAAATGACGGTCTTTTCACCCAAAGGCGCCGCTGCATCTTTCTCCGTCATCCTTTCATAATCCACGATCTCCCCATACCCCGTAGGGGCTGTTTTGCGATAGATCGTCAGCCGGAGATTCAGTAATCCGTATAATAACATAAACAGGAGCAGCATGGCGATGATGCCATACCCTCTTAAGATCATCTTCTTCATGAGATCCCCCACGGCAACCGCTGTCTTCACTGCTTGACCGAGTAGCGAAAAACTCTACCGCCCACAAAAAAAGCATGGAATTTATATTTAAAATTCCATGCCAATTGTACCACTTTTAAAGCTTTTTTACAAGATGCAGATAAAATATGCCGCATATCCAATCAGCATGATCAGTCCACCGATCCAGCCGAGTCTACGTTTCCTTGCAACACACAGGAAAAGCAGCACCATCGTGGCGATCGCAATAATGCTGTCCAGCAGGAAGGATTCTGCGTATGTCACGGGGGTGATCAGTGCCGTGGTTCCCACGACGAACAGAATGTTAAAAATGTTGCTGCCTACAATGTTCCCGACGGCGATGTCCGGCTTCTTTTTTAAGGCAGCCGTCACGCTGGTCACAAGCTCCGGCAGGGACGTTCCAAAAGCTACAATGGTCAGACCAATAAAGCGCTCCTCCATGCCAAACATGGTGGCCAGGGCCGTTGCCGCATCTACCGTTACGTCACTTCCAAAGACGATCATGGCGCCACCAACAACGATCATAAGCAATAACAGCCATACAGGCTTCGGTTTCCCTTCGTTTTCTTCTTCCTCTTGTGATTTCCCACTTTTTGCCATCTTAAGCAGATACAAAAGATATACGATCATCAGCCCCCAGAGAACGCCGCCTTCCCATCTTGCGATCCGGTTGTCCATCAGGCCAAGTCCCGCCAATACGACGGTGACCAAAATGGTAAAGGGAATTTCATAAACCACCGTCGACTTCTGTACCGGAATGGCGCAGAGCACGGAAGTAAGTCCCAGGATCACCAATACGTTCATAATGTTACTTCCAAGGACGTTGCCTATGGTGATGGCCGCGCTTCCCTTTGTCGCCGCGGAAATGCTCACGGCCGCCTCCGGAAGTGAAGTCCCCATGGCCACAATGGTCAGTCCGATCACAAGCTGCGGGATCCCCAACTTATCAGCGATGGCTGCCGCTCCGTCCACAAACCAGTCCGCTCCTTTCATCAAGAGGACAAATCCCGCTGCCAACAGTAACAATTGCCATAATATCTGCATTTTCTTTTTTCCTTTCCTGCGTAAAAAAAGACTTTTAGCACTGTGATCAGTGCTAAAAGTCTTGTCCTTCCTCGCCATTTCGATGAAGTGCGCAACCACGGCGGGTACAAACGATTTTCTCGTTCCAGTGCGCCGGGATATGTTGATTGCACGTTTGCAACTACTCCCTTTTAACTAACTTGTAACTTAACATTTTTTTCCGATTACGTCAACTGCTTTCCGGGGATTTTTTTATTCTCTTACGTTCAGTTCAGGCTCTCCAGCAACATCTCGATCAAATCCTTGTTGAGCACAATGGATTTGCCATATGGATTGATGACAACGCCGGAAATCTGCCCGTCCCGAAGACCATACGTCAAAATCTCGCGAATGTCCCGGTTAATGCAGATGCCGCGCTTCTTCCCCTTTGCCACTTCCTCCTCGTCCGTATACATTGGTATCCACTGTCTTCCATTCTGCTCCCGGACAACGTCGATCACAAGATGCATCTCCTTGCTTCCGGCAACGCTCTTACCCACGGCTGCATTTTGATCTGCATTCTCATCCCGCATGGGTGCAAGCGCCTGGCCATCTTCCTTCATCCGCTGGATCAGGGTATCCCTAAGCAGACCGAAATTCTCTTCATTTCCCAATTCATAAAATGCATCCAGTGCCCGTTTGATCCGTCGGTTGTCATGATAGAGGTTGTTCTCCACCAGAGATTCCCTGCCAAGGAATTTGTCAAACCGCTCCAAAACCCTGCAGATTTCCGGGTCGAGATACACCTCCCCATGCATTACAAGCCCCATTGGAATGCCATAATACGCCTCAGCCATGGCCCCCGCAATGGCTGCCAGCGTATCCGTGTCTCCCCCAAGCGACACCGCATTTCTTACCACGTCCTCATAGGATTTTCCTTCTAAAAAGGCGATGATCGCTTCGGGAACGGTGTGCATGCAATCCTCCACGTGATGATATCCGGGCCGGATCTCTGCCAGCGTGCGGTTCAGATTGTAGAAGAAATTCTCTTCCACGTATTTCTTGATCTCCTCTTTTCCCATTTGGTTCCGGGCCATGAAAATAACGCTTGCCGTGGCCTCCGCACCCTTGATGCCTTCGGGATGGTTATGGGTCACCCTGGCCGTTGCGGCAGCCACCTCCCTTGTACGGTCCACCGTGTCATACAGCCACCCCGCCGCACTGACGCGCATGGCTGAACCATTTCCATAGCTGCCGTAAGGCTTGGCATCCTCCCCCATGCGAAGCCACTGATAAAACCTTCCGCCGTATCCCGCGTCCGGATACCTGTGCCCCCATTTCTGCATGGAAGCCTTCACCTTTGCCTCGATCTCTAAAACTTCGGCATTTCTTCCGGCGTCCATCAGTGCTTCACCAACGGCAATGGTCATCACGGTGTCATCCGTAAAATAACTCTTGTCAGAAAAAAGTGCAAATTCCTTTGTTTTTTCGCCCATGTCGAATTCGAACGGGCTTCCGATCACGTCCCCAAAAATTGCCCCGTACATCGAAATACCTCCTTCCCGGCATCTGCCAGCCCCCAATGCATTTCTTACAGTTCGATCAATTCATACTCCGTTACGCCGATCCCCATGGCAGCGGCGCTTTCTATGGTATGCTCTCCGTTTCTCGTAGTCACCCTCTCCATAAAATGAGATACCCCCGGATCGCCACTCTTCTTTACAAGATCGATGCAGGCCCTGTCAATGGCAACGGGATCCGTGGAGATCAAAATGCCAACGTCCTTTAGGCACGGATCCTCCGCGACGCTGCAACAGTCGCAGTCAACGGACATGTTTGCCATAACGTTGACGTAGACAACGTTGTCACGGAAATGGTCCGCCACCGCACCGGCCGCCTCTGCCATGGATTCCAGAAAGGCATTCTGGGGCGGCAGGTCACTCCATACAATGCCCTGCTCGTCTGCCTTCAGATATTTGCCCGCGGAATGAATGTTTACCTTCCCTGCCGTGGATGCACAGCCTATGGACAGCTGCTTTAACGCTCCGCCGTAGCCTCCCATGGGATGCCCCTTAAAATGCGCAAGCACCAGCAGGGAATCATAATTCATCAGATTCTTTCCCACAATGTCCGATTGAAGATGCTTATGCGGCCTAAGGATCGGCAATTCCGCGTCAGGTCCCTCCAGATCCATCAGATCCACGTCAAAATACTGATTCCAGCCATGCTCACGGATCAGCTTCATATGTTTTTCCGAGGAGTTTCTCTCTCCTTCGTAAGCAGTATTGCATTCCACTACGGTACCGCCCACGTGTTCCACCATGGGCTTCCAAAACTCCGGTTTTAAGAAATTCTGATTTCCCGCCTCGCCGGAATGGACTTTAACGGCAACCTTTCCCGGAAGTTTTCTGCCCAGCTTTTCATACAGTTTTACAACAGCTTCAGGAGTGATCTCCCGCGTAAAATAAATCTTTGCCACAGCACCCATTTGCTCTACCTCAACCTTTCTTCAGCCAAACAGTTGCCCCCTCCTGACCATTTTATCACGTTCCCGCTTAAAATCCTAGTCTTCGCCTGCGTATTTCTGATTTTCTTCCTCAATGATCCTTTGGATCCAATCCTTATCCACCAAAGCATCCAGCGCATCCGCCAAAACGGATTCATCCGCGTAGGCGTCAAACTCCCGCTGCTTTGCCTCCAGAAGCTTCACCATGGCTTCGTCCACGGTGTTTTCGCACAGAAGGTGATATGCCAAAACGTTCCGTACCTGTCCCATGCGATAAATTCTGGCGATGGCCTGATTGGTCAGGGACGGCTTGATCTGCGGCTCGCAAAAGATTGCAACGCTCGCTGCCTGGACGTTCAGTCCCGTGCCTCCCGCCTGAATCTGGCAGACAATGGCACTGCCCGCAGGAGCATCCGCAAGAAGGTCAATGATCCCCTGCCTCTCTGTGATCTCCGTACTTCCGGTGATCACGCCAATGCACCGCTCACCCAAAAGATTTTTCACCTTCTCAATCGTCTCCCGGAAAAAAGAATAAATGACGATCTTCCGGTCATCCTCCATTGCATCCCTGCACAGTTCCAACAGCCTGACGGCTTTGGAGGACGTGCCAAGGTCCGTCTGAAGAAAGGCCACCCGGCGCATGGAGGGAAAACTCCTCTCCGTAACCGCGCGCGCATATTCCTCGCGGTCTTCCCCGGTCAGGGCACACCACTCCTGCATCTCTTCTATGGGTGGAAGCTCCTTAAGTACCTGCTCCCTCTGACGCCTAAGATATACCGGTGCCAGAATCTGCCGAAACTCCGGCGCATGACTTAAAAACGCATTCTTGCGCACTTCGTCTACCATGTCCGGCCTTACAAATTCGATCAGGGAACACATCTCCTCCACCCTGTTTTCCAGTGGCGTACCCGTCATCAAAAGGATCCGCTCCGCCTCATCCTCCAGCCGGCGCACGTTCTGAGTTCTCTGGGCATCAGGATTCTTAACGTAATGAGCCTCATCGATCACCAGCATGCCCAGCTTTAGGCGTCCGTCAATCTTGGAGACGATTTTACTCATGGTCTCGAAATTAGTCACGGCAACGCCGCCGCCTTCCTTCCAAACCATAAAATTTGATTCCACGTAAGGCCCGTGAAGAAGGTACGCAGGCATGGTACTGAACTTTTCCACTTCCCTGCACCAGTTGATCAGGACGGACGCCGGGCATACCACAAGAAACAGGCTCTGCGGATCCCTGGCGTAAACGTCGCACATGGCCGCCACGGCCTGCACGGTCTTACCAAGCCCCATCTCGTCGCCAAGAAGGACCCTGCGTTCAAACAATACGTACTTTGCCCCAAAGAGCTGATAAGACCTAAGATTCCCCTTAAAACAACGCAGGTCGATCTCCATCCCGTCTATGGCTTCCGCCAATTGGGCCGGAATGCTGCTGTAGATCAGCGGCTTCTCCAGCGTACTTCCGCCGTGAGCTTCCATCAGGGCATAATAATCCGCGCCATGTTTTTGGAAATCCTCCAGTGCCTCTTCCGGCGTTACCTCCGACAGCTCCCGGTACTCCCGGACGCGGCGGATGGCATCCTGACAGAGATCGCCGGCGATAAATCCCTCCAGATCCTTTACTGCCTTTACGGTCCGCTCTTTAGAATCCTTAGGTGCCACCAGCCAGTGCAGGCCATTGCGGATCTCGATCCGTTCCCCGCCCTCCACAAGGCCATCCTTTAATTTCTCCAAGTCCTCCGTCATGCCCTGACGGAGTTCTTCTCCCATGCGCAGTCTCATAAGCGCCAGGATCAGTCCCTCCTGGGGCACGGTACCATCCGGAGCTTTCCTGGCGGAAAGGCGGATGCCTGAATGCTTTGCAACGCCGTTTAAGAATTCCGTGATCACGTTGCGAATGGCTTCCGCCTGCTTTTCCCCGATGCCGTCTATCGCGACAAGCTCCCAATCCTTTAGCTTTGCGATCTGCAAGAGATTTTCATAGCCTGCGTCCTTCAGAGCCTGAACCCTGATCCCGGCCTTGGAGTTTTTCAGTTCCTCCACGGAGACGTTCTCCAGGGTATCCAAAGCCTTTAACCCCTGTACCTTTTCCTTCTCGTTCTCCAGCTCTTTCTCTTGCCGCAAAACGTCAAGGACCACGTACCTGGCAGATTCATACAGACCGTTTGCGGAGCGCGTTAATTCCTTTACG
>Ga0310691_10007570_pt1 | contig 11284 bp, 8 predicted proteins | sample 176DNAGHGlowgp2_FD_203887 | JGI IMG/M metagenome (GOLD analysis project Ga0310691, IMG submission 203887) | Sheep rumen microbial communities from Palmerston North, Manawatu-Wanganui, New Zealand - 1766 DNA GHGlow gp2 (v2) (version 2) | ecosystem: Host-associated > Mammals > Digestive system >... | reverse complement strand
TGATGCCCTGCTGGTTGGCCTGTTCGATGGCGGGCATGATGATGTCGTTTTCCTCGTTGCCCAGGAGGCCATTTTCTCCGGCATGCGGATTGAGTGCCAATACGGCAATGCGCGGCCCCGTGAGGGCGAAATCGCGGCAGAGCGACTGGTTCAGTATGGTCAGTTTCTCGAGGATGTTCTCCGTAGTGATGGCATCGGCCACCTGGCGAATGGGCAGATGTGTGGTGACGAGTGCCACGCGCAGGCTTTGGTTCATCAGTATCATCAGTGCCTGCTGCCCCTCGCCCACGCGGTTTTGGATGTACTCGGTGTGTCCGGGGAAACGGAACTTGTCGCTCTGGATGCTGTGCTTATTGATGGGGGCTGTGACGAGGACATCGATTTTGCCTTCGCGGTAGTCGGCCAAGGCCCGCTCCAGCGACTTCAGGGCTTGCTGTCCGGCCTCGGGAGAGGGCTGTCCCAGCTCAATCTTGACTTCCGTATCGTCCACTACCACCAGGTTCAGACGGTCGTCCTGAACCTCGTCGGCCTGCTGGATGGAGGCAAAGTTTGTGCTCAGCGACAGGCCCTTGCGATGGTAGGTGGCAATGCGGGGATTGCCGTAAAGAACGGGCGTGCACAACTCCAGCATCGTGGGGTCGGCAAATGCCTTCAGTATGATTTCGTAGCCCACTCCATTCGTGTCTCCCTGGGTGATGCCTACTCGGATTCTCTTTTGTTCCATATCTTTTTATTTTTTAGTATTTTTCTCTTCGTTTTCCGTCTTCTCTTCCTCGTCGACGGCGGTCTCTATCTCCGACTGCTGTTCCTCGGGCAGGAGCAACATGTAGAGCGAACCTTCCATGCGACGCATCAGGCCGCGCTTCATCTTTTCGGGGGCAAAGACAAAGCCCTCCACCACCACTACGCGATTGTTCTCGGTGTCCACTCGCGAATGGCTGACGAAGGGGCCACCCATGCCGTCGTTGCGCATGAACCACAGGCCGCGGGCCTCCATGGCATACTTGTGGTGGACGACAATGGGGCGTATGGAGGTGAAGGCCGTATCGGTCTGCACGAACATATCGGGGTCGCTGCCGGGCATGTTGATGCGCATCACGGAGTCGCGCTTGTGCAGCATGTAGCGTTTGTTGAACGTCTCCGGACCCTCGTAGGGATAGGAGTACATCATGATGCTGACCATGCCCGTGGCCGTGTTGTTGGTGGTCCACATGAAGTCCTTGCCACGCTTGAAGTTTTTCAGTTCCTCGGGCGCCCTCAGTTCGCAACCGAAGATTTCCTTGGCCAGGTCGAAGGTCAGCTTGGAGTATTTCTTGCTGAGGTCCTGACAGAGGCGGTTCATCTCCATCTTCGTGAAGAAGTCGATGATGTCCTGCCCGTGCTCGGTGACATACTGGGCAAAGTCCTGCTTCGAACCGCTGCGGATGTGCAGTATCACCTGGCCGTTGGCATAGACGTTGCGCACAAACTTCATGCGGGTCTGGGTGTAGATGCTGGGATTTATCTCCACCTCGATGATGTTGCGGAAGATGCTGAGCGTACGGTTCATGTCCTTCGGCCCCACCTGGGAGATGTGGAACGAGCGTTCGGGCTGTGGCAGTCCGGGGATGTCGGTGTCCAAGACATTGAACAGGGCACGGCCCTCGGGAGCCTCCCAACTCTGTTTGTCCATGACCACAAGCACTTCGTAGGGGCGACCGCTGGCCTGGGGCGTGGCCAGATGGCCATTTTCGCATCCCACCAGTGCCAGCAAGGCAAATACCGTCAGTAATGACTTTATTATTCTCATATTTCGTTCTCCTTTTTAGCTGTATTCAACAATCCACACGCAGCCATGATGTCTTCGCCCCGACTGGCACGGATGGTGCAGGTGACACCATGGAGGGTCAGGTAGTCGCGCATGCGTTCCATGGTCGGTTCCGAGGCACGGCGGAAGGGCGAGTCGGGTATGGTGTGGAAGCGGATGAGATTGACACGGCAGCCCAGCGGTGCGAGCAGGCGGACCAATTCGCGCATGTGAGCCTTGGAATCGTTCAGTCCCTCGAAGACGATGTACTCAAACGACAGGCGGCGCTGTCCGTGCCAGTCCTCTTTGCCCAATTGTGGAATGAACTCTGACAGCGAATAGCTGCGTTCGGCAGGCATAATCTCGGCCCTCTCCGCAGGAAAGGGATTGTGCAACGACACGGCCAGGTGGCACTGGCTCTCGCGGAGGAAGCGTTCCATGCCCTTGCGCAGGCCCACGGTGCTGACCGTGATGCGGCGCGGACTCCAGGCCATGCCGTAGGGGGCAGTCAGCACTTCGGTGGCGCGAAGCACATTGTCCAGATTGTCAAAGGGTTCACCCTGGCCCATGAAGACCACATTGGTCAGACGGTCGCGCTCGGGCAGGCTGTATATTTGGTTAAGGATTTCTCCGGCCGTAAGCTGTCCGTCGAAGCCCTGGCGGCCTGTCATGCAAAACTTGCAGGCCATCTTGCAACCTATCTGGCTGGAGACGCAAAGCGTGGCCCGGTCGCCGTCGGGGATATAGACACTCTCCACGAAATGCCCGTCACCGGCCGGGAAGAGGTACTTCTTTGTCCCGTCCACCGAGGTCTGACACACCACGGGTTCGCTGCGGCCCACCACATACTTTTCGGCCAGACGCTCGCGACCGGCCTTCGACAGATTTGTCATCTCGTCGATGCCGGTGACACACTTATCATAGAGCCAGGCGGCTATCTGCCCGGCAGCGAAGCGCGGCAGACCAATCTCGGCTGCCACCTCGCGCAAATCCTCTATATTCTTTCCCAATAGGCTTTGCATGGTACAAAGATACGGACATTCCGCAAATATTCCAAATAAAATTCAATTTTCACTAACTCTTTTGTTTCTATATGTTTTTTTTTGTACTTTTGCAGCCGACATGCTTATAATTAACCTAATTAACCAACTTTATTAAGCAACACATGAAAAAAATTCTACTCATCATGGCATTGGCGCTGACCGCGGGCTTCAACGCCCATGCCCAGGAAGAAGGGGAAGAAGTTACCACTCCCATCCACAAGGGAGTGCTGACCGTCACCCTTAACGATGCCAAGTCCCTCGTGGCCGACAGCCACTACACCCAGGGTCAGGACGACCTGCAGACTGCCATCGCTACTGCCGAAGCTGCCTTCGAAGGCCTGGCCGACGACGTCGCCGTGCGCGAGGCTACCATTGCGCTGCGCAGGGCCATCGACCACTTCGTCTACTTCAACGACCATGTTGATGCCACCGACCGCATCGAAAACCCCACCTTCAACAAGGATGGCAACAATTCCAAGACCGTGACCTCCTGGACGGTTACGAACTTCAAGCAGAACCGCCGCAGCGTGAGCTATCCCACTACCCGAATCAACGAGGAGGGTATTGAGATGAGTATGACCGACTTCGTGGAACAGTGGGTCAATGCCACGGCTCTGACGGGCTCTGGCGACATCAACCAGACCATCAACAACCTGCCCGCCGGACACTACCGACTGACCGCCGACTGCTTCGTTGTAAGCCAGAAGGACGCCAACGTCGAGGAGGCCACCGGTGCACAGCTGTATGCCAACGACACCGCCATCGACCTGGCTATGACGGACGTGCTGGACGGCGTGAATGCCGCTGCCTTCAGCATCGACGTGGACATTGCCGAGGGAGAGGCCCTGACCATCGGTTTCCGTTATGCCGACCTCAATGTCAACTGGCTGGGTTGGGACAACGTTACTCTGATCTTTGTGGGCAATCCCGACGACTACAACAGCATCGTGAATGCTGAGAAGATTGCTGCCGCCCGCGAGGCTCTGCAGGCATCGCTGAATGCCGCCAACGAGGCTCTGGGCAAGGCCGAGGAACTGCCTCTGGGCCGTCCCGACTTGCAGGCTGCCATCGAAGCTGCCACGGCAGAACTGGAAAGCAACGAACTGGATGCCCTGGAAGTGGCCAAGAGCAACCTGGATGCTGCTCTGAAGGACTTCAACGGCTACAACAAGTATTTCTCTAACCTGCAGAAGGCCATTGCCGATGCCGAGGCCCTGATTGCCGCCGGCGAACTGACCAACGAGGTAGAGGCATTCCAGGAAGCCATCAACCAGGCCAAGGAGGACATTGCTACATCTCTCCAGTATGCCGATTCTCCCACCGAGGCCATCGTTGTACTGGAAGAGGGTCTGGAGGACCTGCAGAAGGCTGAAGCTACTTTCCGCATCGCCAATGCATGCTACTCTAATCCTGCCAACGTCATCACCAATGGTGACATGGCTTCTACCAACGGCTGGGAAATCCTTGTTCCCGGTGCCAACCCCGGCCTGCACATCAACACCTCGGGCAACGTCGAAGGCTTCAGCAAGCCCTTCATGGAGTGCTGGGTGAAGAGCACCAGCACCGAGATTGGCAACTACGGCCAGGAGAACTATGCCAAGCAGACCGTAAGCGCACTGCCCGACGGACAGCCTCTGCCCAAGGGCTACTACGTACTGAAGGCTGCCGTCGTAGCCACCCAGCAGGGCGACACTTCGGCTGAGGTGAACGGCGTATCGCTGAAGCTGGAGGACGAGGAAGTGGCCGTAAGCACCGGCAACGGCATCTCGAAGACCTATATGCTGGGCTACGACAAGCAGGAGGTTGGCGGCGAACTGACCATCGGCCTGTACATCGACGCCGAGACCAATGCCAACTGGATTGCCTGGGACGAGGTGGAACTGCAGTTCGTAGGCGACAAGGACAAGTATCTGGAAGAATATGGCATCGCCGTGCTCGGTGAGAGCCTGACCAAACTGAAGGAGGCTGTTGCCGATGCTAACGCCCTGATGGAGAGCGTAGACCCCAACGGCATCGACATCGAGAGCACCGACCTGTTCAGTGTAGTGGACGAAGCCCAGTACATCATCGACCATCCTACAGACAAGGATGCCACTAAGGAATACATCGACCAGTTGCTCGAGGAGATTGCCTCCACAAAGGCTGCATTCTATACCTGCGGCGTATCGCCCAAGGACGGCCAGTCGTTCGACTTCAGCGGCTTTATCAAGAATAGTGACTTCGACGTGGAGGCTGGCGAAGAGTGGACTGTAGTGAGTGGTGTACTTCCTGGTGGCACAGATTGCGTCAACTGGTGGTTTGGCAGTACTGGTCCCGAAGACATGATTCAGGAGTTCCAACAGACCATTCCTGACATGCCCGCAGGTAACTATTTGCTCGATGCTCAAGCAGCCGTACGTGTAACCGGCAACTTTGGTACATCGTATTATACAGCAGAGAACATGCCCAAATACGTAACAAGTTGCCAGATATACGCCATCACCGACGAAAGCAACGACAGTACCGACGTGCTTCCCTTCTTCTACGAGGATGAAGAAAAGGGTCTGACCTTGGAAAGCATGATCGCTATGACTAACGACTACGACTGTCGCCACGGCAATGGCACCCTCATCGACTCTATGCTGAAGGAGAGTGGTCTGTTCCACAACTATGTACCCTTCACTCTTAGCGAGGAAGGTGACATTACTATTGGTTTCCGCATAGAAGTAACTGGAAAGAATGGCACCATGCCCTTCATCGACTACTTCCACCTGCGCTACTTCGGCAATCAGGAGAACGTTGTCGACCTGTACACTGGCGTTGCTGCTCCCACTGCCACCGAGAAGATGGTTCGCAACACGGGCATCTACAACCTCAACGGCCAGCGCGTACAGAAGGCCGTCAAGGGTCTGTACATCATCAATGGCAAGAAGGTCGTGGTTAAGTAATCACAACCTGTTACAAACAAAAAAGCCCCGGAAGCGCGATGCTTCCGGGGCTTTTTTGTTTTTGCTTATGCGAATCAGTCCATGTGGAACAGTTCGGGCAGGGGGATGGTCACCGGCGAGTTGTCGGGGTTCACCTCCATGATGTCAGCCATCATGTCCCACCAGCGCTGGGTGATGGGGTCCACGTTCTCCGTGTCCTGCGAGCTGCCCTCTTTCGAGCACTCCTGATAGGCAAAGAGGATGTTCGTGTCGCGGTCCCAGTAGATGCTGTAGTTGCCCACGCCCTGGTCCTTAATCATTTGTTTCAACTCAGGCCAGATGGCGGCATGCCGCCTCTGGTACTCTTCCTCGAAGCCTGGCTTCAGGAACATCTTGAATGCAAAGCGTTTCATCTTCAACAAGGTCTTTTCTTAGGTAATTTGAACACATCCTGCACCACCTTCATGGCCTCGTCGGTCATGCCATCGGGCTCCGAACCCATCGAGCGGGCACACATGTAGATGTTGGCTGCCTTACAGAGCACGTCGGTCTGGTCGAAGGCGTCCATGATGTCGGTGCCTACGGCCACGGTGCCGTGCTTTTCCCACAGCACCACGTCGTGGGTCTTCACCTGCTCCACGGTGGCCTCAGCCAGCGACACGCTGCCGGGCAGGGCGTAGGGCACGATGCCTATGCCCAGGGGAGCGAAGGCCAGTGTCTCGGGAATCATCGACCAGAGCACGCGCGTCATCTCGTCACCCTTCAGGAAACGCTTGATGTGCGACATGGCCACGAGTTCGATGGGATGAGTGTGCAGGGTAGCCTTGTAGGTGCTGCCAGTCTCCAGGAGCAGGTTCTGCAGGGCCAGATGGGTGGGCAGTTCCGAGGTGGGCACCACGGGTTCGTCGGCAATGATTTCGTACGAGGCGCAGTCGTCGCAGATGCGCACGATGCTGCCGTTCTGCATGGGTGCCTTGGCCAGGTCGCGCATGCGCTTGCCCGTACCCTTGCAGTAGAAATACTTACCCTTCAACTGAGGCAGCACCATGCCTATCTGCACCACTGGTGCTATGGCCGGCATCCGGCGGCACTCCTCGTCCATGTATTCCGTCACGTTCACGGTGATGTTGCCGCCGTTTCGCTCGGCCCATCCCTTTTGCCACAGGTAGCCCGTAACCTCGGCCACCTTGTCTATCTCGGCCTTCAGTGCAGGCCGACCTTCTAAAATTGATTTCATATTGTTTAGCGTTATATCGTTATACAAATGTTGTCAGACCATATCGCCGTAGCGTTCTTTGGTTATCTGTTCCAGCGACTTGCCACGCGTGTTGGGAGCACCGATGACGCCCACCACCAGCGAGATGAGCAGCAGTCCTATCATGCACCAGGCTGCCAGGGTAAAGCCTTCGCCGTTCTCGCCATAGATGAGGGTGAACACCAGTCCCCAGATGGCAGAAAGTCCACGCACCAGGAAGAACATCATGCCCTGAGCTCCGGCACGGAACTTGGCCGGGAACAGTTCGCTGCCCCAAAGGGCATAGAAAATCTGCACCGACAGGCCGCCGTTGATGCCCCAGAGGATGGAGAAGGCCCAGAGACTGCCCATGCCGTTGACACCGCCTATGATGACAAACCACGTGGCCAGTGCGGCCAGGAGTCCCAGTACGTAGAATATCTTATGCGGCATTTTGTCTATCAGGAACGAGAGCACAAAGGTGACACCTACCACGAATGCCCATCCGGCACAGGCGAGCATGTTGGCGTATTCGTTCGTGACGCCGCCCGCCGTCTCGTAGATATGGGGCTGGAAGAATCCCATCACCGAGGCCACGAGGTTCCAGGTCAGGTAGATGGTTGCCAGGAATAGGGCCGTGCGCAGGGCTATGCGGTTAGAGAACAGCACCTTGATGTTTTCTATCAGACCTGTCTTCTTGCCCGAGGCCTTGTTCTCCTCGAACTCACTGCTTTCCTGCAGACCGCGCTGCAGGTTCCAGGCGATGAAGGCCACCACAAACAGGGAGAAGAACACCACACGCGAACTGAACACGTTCAGTGCCTCGGTGCTCAGGTCGGCACCGCCGAACGTATGGGCCAGCGATTCCACCCAACCAAACAGGTAGCCGCCGGGAGCAAAGAGCATGCCCAGCAGCAGGATGATCATCGGGCCAAAGCCCCACGACATTTGGGAAATGCAGATGTTGCGTCCGCGATTGTTCACTTCCGAACTCTCTGAAATATAGGTCCACGAAGCTGGTACGCCCACGCCCACCGAGATGCCGGTGATGAGGAATCCGCACAGCAGCATGGGGAAGTTGACAGAGAGCATGACCAGTAGCACACCTGTCATATACACCAGCAGGTTGTAGGTAAAGATGAACTTACGTCCGTACTTGTCGGCCAAGAGACCACCGATGATGGCACCGATGGCGGCACCCAGGCAGTTGGCACTGATGAAGTTGAGCCAACCGAGATGCACTTCCGAAAGTCCCAGGTACTGCTGCCATAGGGTCAGTCCGCTAGCTCCGGCCACAATGGCTCCGGCATCGAGATAATTAGTGAGAGACACTGCGATGGTGCTCTTTAGGGAAGACCCTCCCCCCTGCCCCTCCCTTGTTGGGAGGGGAGTAGAATGATTCTGAGATGATGAATTATTATTCATTGAAATAAGCTTCTATTTGTTGTAATACATATTCAATATCATATAAAACCTCTTCGTTCGTAAACCGCATCACATGAAAGCCCATCTTTTCAAGATTACTCTCACGAATAGAATCATCTTCTGCTTGTTGGCGTTCCGCATGATAGCCGCCATCTACTTCGATAATCAGTCCTCCATGCCGTGATGCAAAGTCTACAATATAATCACCAATAACATGCTGACGCATGAAATCCTCCCCTAAAGCACCCTTTCTCAAATGTTCCCACAGATATTGTTCTGCCAGTGTTGCATTCTTTCTGTTTTCGCGTGCGTAGGCACGCAAAATTTCATATCTGTCTGGCGACGCCGTCTTATAGGATGCCTCTTTTTTAGCCATTTGCAATGGTAACTACTCCCCGCCCTGCAAGGGAGGGGCCGGGGGAGGGTCTAACGGCAGACCACGTCGCACTCGATGTTCAGGATCTTGGCCACCTTCAGGATGGTGTCGATGTGGTGACCCACGGCGGCAGCCATGTGGTGGGTGGGACCTGCCTCGCTCCACTTGTTCACGAACTCGCGGCAGGGCAGGGAGAACTTCGTGCGCATGTTGGTGTCACCAAACATGAAGATGGGACCCTCCTCGTTCACACCTTCGGCCACGACGAACTTGAACACGCCGTTCTTGTCCTGCGTGATGGCCAGATAGGTGACAGGGCCCGTGGGGGGATAGAACTGCGTCAGGTAGCCGCCGCCCGTCTTGCCGTGGAACACGGGCACAATCTTCATCGTCGGTTTGTGGGCCTGCGAGATGTCGTAGTCGCCCGAGCCAGAGTGGCCGATGATGCAGATGTCCTTCGGGAAGTCGATGCTGTACATCTCGGCCAGTGTGCCTGTTCCGGAGATGGTTTTCAGTATCGACATGGCCATGGCCACCTTCATGTCGCCCTCCACGGCGCAGGCCGTATGCTGCTTGATGAGCATCGAGAAGGCGGGGATGAGCATGGAGTCGAGCTTGCCGGCCACGCCCTGGGCAAAACCAGCATAGTGGGAGGCTATCATGCCCAACTTTTCATCCTTCACCCACTGTTCGAAGGCCACGACGTACTTGGCCATGTCCCAAACCTTCTCTATCGTGCCACCGCCCTCTATCTCGAAGGTGTCCAGGATGTCCTGAGCCTTCAGGCGGATAGCCTCCTCGTCGGTGACGTTGTCGGCAATGGCCCACATCTGTTCCCAGTCGAATTGCTTGGTATAGACGAACATGCGGTGGTAGAGATTCGTCTCATCGATGTAGAGGTCCATCATGCCGGGATAGGGGCGACCGATCTGTGCAATGTTGGTGTCGCGGAAGCGGCGTCGCACCTGGGCGGCACGGCACCAGTCCTCGATTTCATGCTGCACCTCGGGGTCACCGCCCTCCACCACGCCGGTGATGACGGCCGAACGCTTGCCAGCCCGGTTCAGGTCGGCCACCATCTCACCAATGGCACCGCAGGCATAGAGTTCGCCCAGCCAGGTGGGTATGTCCGTCTTGGCATAGTCCGGAGCCAGTTTCTTCTGCACGTTCACGATGACCACGGGCACGTCCAGGTCGCGCACGGCGGGCAACATATTGTAAGAGGTGCAGTAGGTGAGCATCTGCAGGATGACCAGGTCAACGTCGGCAGCGCGGAACTTGTCGCCAGCAGCCATCGACTGCTCTTTGGTGGTGACCATGCCGCCGTCGATGATTTCTATGCTGTCGGGCAGCGTCTTCTTGAAGGCTGCATACTGGGCCTCGAACTCGGGCACGAGCTGAGGGAACTGTGGGAGATAGGCCTGCAAGGCGATGGAGAACACGCCCACGCGGGCTTTGGTTTCAACTAAAGGTTTTGCCATAATCTTGTTCGTTATAGTGTTATTACTTTATTTCGATATTTCGAGGAAACGCTTGTAGGCCTCGTCCCACGCTGCGGTATGGTGCGGCTCGTAGGTCTTCAGTTCCACACTGCGGGTGACGATGCGCCGCATTTCGGGCAGCGAGGCCACGCCACCGTCGGCCTTCACCTGCACCAGTGTGTTGCCCAGTGCCGTGCCTTCCGACGGACCGGCAATGACGTTGAGTCCTGTGGCGTCGGCCGTCCACTGCATCAGATGTTTGTTGAGCGATCCGCCACCGATGACATGGAGCCGGCGAATCGAGAAATCGGCCATTCCATCGAGAATTTCCAGCACCTGGCGATAGCGCAGAGCCAGCGAACGGAAGATGCAGCGCACGTAGTCGGCTGGCACCTGGGGCAGGGTCTGTCCCGTGCGCTGGCAGAACTCGCGGATGGCCGCCGTCATGCTGTCGGGATGGGCAAAGAGGGGGTCGTCGGGCTGAATGAGTCCGTCGAAGGTGGAGGTGTGGCACAGGGCGTTCAGTTCGTTCACGTCGGCAGGCACGTCGCGGAACTCCTTGCGGCAGTTCTCGAAGAGCCACAGTCCGCAGATGTTCTTCAGGAAGCGCGTGGTGCCGTCCAGTCCGCCCTCGTTGGTGAAGTTATATTCGAAACTCTTGTCCGTGATGATGGCATGCCGGCTCTCGATGCCCAGCAACGACCATGTTCCGCACGAGAGGTAGGCATATTCCTCGTCCTCGGCCGGAACGGCTGCCACTGCCGATGCCGTATCGTGACCGCCCACGCACACCACCGGCACCGCACCCACTCCCGTGGCCGCCTGCACCTGATTGCTCAGCACGCCGGCCATGTGTCCGGGCTGCACCAGGGGGGCGAATTGGTTGCGGCTCAGGCGCAACAGACTCAACAGGCGTTCGTCGATGTCGCCCGTCTTCGGATTCAGCATCTGGCTGGTGCTCAGCACGGTGTATTCGCATACGGCCTCGCCCGTAAGCATGTAGGTCAGCGCATCGGGGATGAACAGCACCTTC
>Ga0310691_10007567_pt1 | contig 11286 bp, 11 predicted proteins | sample 176DNAGHGlowgp2_FD_203887 | JGI IMG/M metagenome (GOLD analysis project Ga0310691, IMG submission 203887) | Sheep rumen microbial communities from Palmerston North, Manawatu-Wanganui, New Zealand - 1766 DNA GHGlow gp2 (v2) (version 2) | ecosystem: Host-associated > Mammals > Digestive system >... | reverse complement strand
AAGATTTCAAATTCAACAAAGCTATTGGTGCAGGCACAACTGTGATGGATGCCGTTTATTGTGCCGAAGAAAAAATAAATGTAAAGACAGAATGGATTCTAAATTTTCATTGACTAAAGGGTTTACGCCAAATAGACATTTCTTAATTTCAAGTATTGCATTGTAATGTCATACTTAGTTAAAAATTTATCAGGATTAAATCTTTGCGCTTCCAATATTTTAGAAGACCAATGACTTACGTTCAGATCAACAAAAGAAATATTGGGAGATATTTCAACTTCTTTAGGGACGCTATTACTCGCCACACAAGGTAAGCCATTATACTGAGCCTCTATTAAGACGATTCCCAGCCCCTCCCACAATGACGGTAGGCAAAAGACATCCATCGCACTATAGAACGGAGCCGCATCCTTTTGCAGACCAGCAAAAATCACTGAGTTAGACAAACCAATTGTTTGGACTCTGTGTTTAATACGTTCTTGTAATGGCCCGTCCCCCAGCAACAACAGCTTTGCATTCGTTTTCTGCCGATGAAATTCGGCAAAGACATCTATTAAAAAATCGTGATTTTTTTGCAGATAAAAGCGACCGACATGTCCCACGACATAATCATTCTCTGCAATTCCGTATTTGCAGCGAATTTCTTGACGGGAAAAAACATTATATTTAAATTGTTTCACGTCAATTGCGTTCGGTAAAATCGTGACTTTTCCCTTTTTTACAGCATTGCGTCCCCAACCATTAAATGCCGCAGTCTCGCCACATGCAAGCCAGTCCGTTGCAAATAATTTACAGGGCGTGCGCATGATCGCGCACAGGGCTTCACGAATCAGTGATTTGATAGATCGTTTGGACGAAAGTGTGTACACTTGATGATGATGTGCAATTCTTTTTTTTACACCCGCAAGCATCGCAAGAAAACATACGTAACTATTCATAAAATAGTCCAAATGGGAGTGAACTATTTCGTATTGATTCATCTTAAATATTTTATAGACTGTCCAAATATGCTTCAATGGATGTCGAACTTTTGATGGAACCTGAATGCAGTTGAATCCAGCATTCTGAAATTTTGACAATACATCTGGATTGGGGTCATATTGATACAGTACGTCAAATTGAAACTCATCCATCATCCGAGTGCAATAATTGAAAATAACGGTTTCAACACCGCTACCCACTAATCCGTGCGTAATATGACAAACCTTTTTTTTCACAATAAATAGGTTTCAAACATTGCTAAAGCAGTACGAAAAAAAATTATTTTCCTTCCACAATCTTCAGCGCAGTCGCAAAATCGCGCATTTGTTCCATTTCTTCAGGTTCTAAAGAAATGTTGAAGGCGCCTTCAATAGCGACAATCAAATTCAAATGATGGATGGAATCCCACGCCTCGCAGTTCTCTTGCGAAACTGTAGTATCAATGTCCTGCGTTTCTAGGACATCCTTAAAAATTTGCAGCAACTGTTCGGACTTACTCATACATTTCCCTTTTTCAAGCAATATACATAACTTTTTTCTGTTCATCCTTGTTTAAGACTGAAAAGCCCACAGACTCGTAGAAATTTTCCACCAATTGATTCTTGGGGGTCTTGTTGTAGGCCGCAGTTACATTCTCCAGAGATTCCTCTTTCAGACTTAAAAGGATTTGTTCCATAAATGTGTTTTCAATTTTGCGGCCCAAAATTCTGCAGCTCAAGAACAGATTGTCTATATGAGCATCATTGCCAACCAAAGATACAACAGCGGCTCCGGTAAGTCCGCTATCGCCGAATTTATCCTTCACCGAAAGCGAGAAAACCTTTCCGTTGCGTTTGATAATTTCCTTGAGTTCCAAGTCCGTATAGCGTTTGCCGGTCAAATTGAACTGGTTTGTTTTCTGCGACATCTGAGCGATGCGGGGCAAGTCCGCCGGGTCGTTCAGGCGAATGGTCGTTTCGATTTGCAGGCTCTTGATAAAGTCGTCGATATTTGTGAACTGTTGCTGCAATTGACGACGTTCCGCATTCTGCTTGTATTGTTCTGTTTTGCGGAGGTCTTCAGCAGAAGCCTGATATATGTTGAAATACTGTTCCTGCAAATTCTTGAAAAACACCGGCAACAGATACGGGGTCGTCGGAAAATCTGGAACAGTTACTTCGGGGAGCATGCTCTTTACCAGTTCACGTTCGGCAGGCTGGTCGTCAAGGAACACCATACTATCTAAGCCGATATTCAGTTCCTTCGCAAGTTCCGCTATGTTGCCTGCCTTGTCATTCCAGTTTATGCGCCAGGCAGCAATATGTTCTTTCTTTAGAACCTGATCACGACTATTGTTGATAAATTCCCACGTATCCGCTTCGTTGTTCTTGCTGCATACAGCAAGAATTATTCCGCGTTTTTGCAATTCCAGAATTTGCTGCTGAAAAAGTAAGAACGCTTTACCGGGGTAGTCTCCGCCAATCTTCAGGTGCTCCGGCCCGTCTTCACCGAGAATTCCGCCCCACAGGGTATTGTCCAAGTCAAGGACCAAACACTTTTTTGCAGGCTTTGAGAAAGACGATTTCTTTAATTCAAACCATTTCCTAAATGCGATGGCTAATTTCGGATTTATCGCCGCTTGCGAAAGAAAATAGAATTTCCAATCAATTAAATCTGCAGCGGCATAACGATTGCAAAAATCAGAAAAATCAACGATCCGCACATTCGAATTTGTTTTAGCAAATTCAAGGACAAAGGAATTAAAGCCGTCAATTGCCGATTCCACCGAGAAATCCATTGATTCCGCCTTAAAATCAAAAAGGCGATAAAGGGTAAAAACAATCAACTGACTCGTTGCAGGAATTTGCGAATGGACAAATTTCAATCGTTCCGCATAGCTAGAAATCTCGGTTGCTACAGACTGCGTGTCGGCATGAAATGGAACGGTATAAAACCATATAAAGGAATCGGCATCGCCGGAATAAACGATTTCGTCATATCCCGAAAAAGAATATCCTGCATTGCCAAACAGCAATTCTGCTGTCGAATTTCTAAACACATGCGTCATGTCAATACTCCACCAGTTCCGAAATTTTTGTTCTCGACAAGTTCAGCCAAGCCGTACCCCAAGAAAGTCCAGAACCAAAGCCAGAAAACAGGACTGACTCGCGTTGAGGGTATTTTGTGCAATCGTGCAGTTCTGAAACAATCGTGAGCGGAACGGACGCCGAGCTTGTATTCCCGAAACGACGCAGCGAATACGGCGTTTTTTCAGAAGGGAGCTTGAGGTGCTTGCTGAAAAAATCCGTCATGAATTTATTCGCCTGGTGATAAATCAACAAGTCAACATCTTCTACAGTCTTGCCAATATGTTTCAGCAGATTGCGAATATCAGAGGGAACCGCTCGGATGCCGAAGTTGAATACTTCCATGCCATCCATCTGCAAGGTTTCTTCCTTGCCGCAACTGAGGTTTCGATAGCCCCCGTATGTCATTTTAAGCACGTCGGCTTTGCTGCCGTCAGAATTTAAAGAAAAAGCAGATGCACCGAAGTTACCTTGTTCAATCAAGGTAGCCGTTCCGGCATCGCCAAACAAAGGCACCATCCCCTTGTCATTCTGGGATATGGTTTTTGACATGGTTTCGCCGGTAAGGAGCAGCACCTTGCGCACACCAGGATTTGCTGCAAAAGCAAACGAGGTTGCGAGACCATATACATAACCCGAACAGGCCAAATTCACGTCAAAAGAAAGCACTCCCGTCGAAAGCCCAAGCCGCGATGCCAAATGCGGGGCGGTCGCAGGCTGACGATAATCAGGAGTTTGGCTTAAGAAAATAAGGGCATCGATCTCTTTCGGATTGACTTGGTTATCTTCAAATAACTTCAAAGCGGCCTTGTAGCACAGATCTGAAGCACAGACATCCGGTTCGGCATATCGTTTTTCTTCTATACCGACAAATTCAATAACCTTCTGCAATTCCTCTGCATTCAGGAATCCGGCAAGGTCCTTGTTTTTCATCACCTTTGGGGGAACACACGCGGCGATAGCAGAAATACCGATATCTTTGTAGTCCAGAATCGCCATAATCTAGCCGTTCTTTTCCTTGTTCCGTTGGACAGCATCGAACAAATCCTGAATGGTTACGGCATCCCGAATCTCTTCGCTAGGCACGGTAACGCCGTAATTTTCTTCCATCATGGCAATTTCCATCAAGGCGGTCATAGACGACCATCCGCTCAATTCATGGAAGCGGGTTTCGGGAGAAAAATCCGTCTCGTTCGGATTCATAAACTGATCGGCAAACTGCGATACAAATTCGGCAATATCCATAAAGCCCCTTATTTCAAAAGCTTCGCAAAACGATTACGCTGCTTTAGGTAATCTTCTTTAGTTAAAATATAAACCATCTTGCCCGTTTCGGGGCTTGACGCATCTTTCTTGTACCCAAGAATCAGGTTGAAATCTATCGCACGCTTGTTGTCGCTCATAATATGGGCAATCATTCGCTCCAGACTCAGTTCATCAAAGCAAAAATCGTTCAATGCAAAAATCACGCGAAACGGAATGTCCGAATTCAAGAACGAATCATCATAGATAAAGATGCCACCCTCGCCAATTTTTGCACCATAGTCGATGTTCTTGACATTGGTCAGGCCGATTTCTTTGCCCTTGTATTCTATGATGAAGTAATAATTTTGTTCGTTGTCAATTTTGGCAAACCACTTGGCCTGCATTTCTGGAGTGATATGATCCCTAAACCCCATATACTGCGAAATTTTCGGGTCATTACGCCAATTGCGGACAAGTTCTATTTTGTCCTTTGTAAGCCGTTTGAGTGTAATGCCGTATTTTTCGAAGGTCATATCTTGTTATTGATTATTTAGCTAATAACAGCGTTTGCCTGATATTGTGGAAAATATAATTGTTTTACTCTTTGCTCTTTTTTACATTTTCCCAATATATGTCCTCGTTACTAGAAAAGAAATGGTTCGTTTACGGGCTTGGTCTGGTGTTTTTCTTTGCTATCCAGCGTTATTATGGCTTTTACGAGGATGCTGGCAGGTATCTATTGCAGGTAGTGCATTTTCTGGCTCCTGAACGCTTTGCTGACGATGTGCCCTTTATGTATGGCAACCAGGACCAGTTTACGCTGTATTCGCCCCTGATGGCGGTCGTTTTTAAGACTCTGGGTGTGAATGTCGGCGGTATCGTGTCTATGCTGGTGCTCCGCCTGCTGTGGTGCGTGGCCGGTATTTCCATAATGGTCCGCTGGTGCGGCTTGTTCGGTTGCCGCAAGTGGGCTTTGCCCGTCTTTATTGTATGCCTTGCCACACTGATGCATAAATGTTACGGGGGTGTCGCCAGTTTCCCGATTCTGGATCCAATTCTGGTCGCCCGTTACATGGCTTTTGCCCTCGTGCTTGCCGGGTTTGCCACGTTCTTTAGCCACAAGAAAATAATTGCTCTTGCCTTTTTTGTGATGGCGTCACTCATCCACCCTTTGATTGGAGGGTGGGGTATACCCCTGTGGCTTTTTTACCACTACGGTAAAACCCGTTGGCCGGTATTGGCTGTTGCCTTGCTGTTCCCATTGACGGCGTTTCTGCATATAGGGCGCCTGGATTTTTATTCGTCTGACTGGATGGGTGGTTCTTCGCCTTTTGCACCATCCCTTGTGGATGTGTTCGTTTATGGGGGAGTCCTGACCTTGTGGCTTGCTGTGGCACGATATGCTAAAAATCAATTCTTAAAAAGATTTTCCTCCAGTATGTTCTGGGTTTGCCTTGCAGGAGTGTTCCTGCATATCGCAGGAGTGTATATGCATCATCAGTTCCTGGTGCAGGTACAGCCCTATCGTGTTTTCTTATTCTGCATTATACCGCTGTTCCCGGCTCTTGCCGCCTTCGTTCACGAGCAACTGGATGGTTGCAAACTGCTTGTGTGGGCGGAACGTTTGAATCCTGGCAGAATTGCCTCTAATGTGATATTCTGTGTTGCACTTTTGCTTTTTGTTGCACATTCGCTTTTGAACAATTTTATCCAGCTTTCGCTTGAACATGGGCTTGGTTCTGTGGATAATGCCTATTTTGCGATGAATCTTCCTTCCCTGGAACCTGCTTTGAAAATGGCGTTGGGCGTACTTGCGTTGGTAAGCCTTTCTCAAAGACGCTTTATATTGTCTGTGATTTTTGCCTTTTCGCTTCTTAACACTTACGCGACAATTCTTCCGATGGTAGGTATTATCTTTTATCTCTTTGGACACTTGCTTCGAGACTCGGCGAAGAGAGTATTAGCATCCATTGCGGCGGTAATAACTTTTGTGGAACTCATCAGTTCTTTGCCGAATTCACCGCTATTGGCGTCGTCGATTGTGCCCGCGATATTTGTGTTGACGCTATTTGCTTTGGCGCTTTGGATAGCGTTGAAGAAATCGACACTGCCCTTTGTCCTGACAATAATTGTGGTTGCTTGCTGGGATATCTATGCATGGGATGCACGTGACGAAACTCGTGCTGCCTATGAACGTCAAGCCGATAGCTTTTGGCAAGCGAGTATTTTTCCGCAAATTAAGGAAAGAGGAAGAATGTTGTTTGCCGTTGGTGACGAACTACCCCTACAATCCAGGTTTGTGTTTTTGACTGGGACGTACGCTGACCTGACTATCGGGATAGGGGGCCTTTTTTACAGGGAACAATATCTGGAAGCGAACCGACGGTTGAACCTGCTTGTTTATGGCGACGAGACCCCCAGGCATGGAAACAATCTGGAAAAAGACTTAGAGAACATTTACACTAATCCCGACACGCTTGTTTCTAGAATGACCTTCCTGTGCGCCAAGAACGAAATAACCCACATGGTGACAGATTTTGCTCAACTTCCCTTTGTCAAAATAGATTCGGTTTTTCTAGAAGAAATGAATATACCCCTTTACCTTTACGGGTGTCCGTAATAGTCGTAATTATTTTAATTCGCAGTTAATAAATACGGCTGGAACCCACGGGGCAAGGTATTTTCGGCGTGTTTCAGGGGTCCCCAATATGGGGCGATGGGTTCCTTGAATAATAAATTGGATTTCCGGATGTTTGCGAACCACTTCGGAAATTTTTTGCAGCAAAAGTTGCAGTTTTTCTTGGTCGCCTTCGCTGGTGCCGTGCGCGGTCCAAGCAATTCTCGACCAGGCTGTATCTGATGCAAGCGAATCCAGCATATCAATAGCCTGCAAATCGTTGCAGTTTTCGCAGCATTCCGTTTGCTTGAAATGCCCTCCTTGCTCTTTTTCTTTTTTTGCACACGCTACAGAATCTCCGTTGGCAATAAGAATTCCTTCGGAAAAGCCGGTCCTGTATTCAACGTTTTCGGCATAGGAGGTGTATCCTAATAATCGCTTGTGTATTACGGGAATAGCATTTGTTTGCCTAAAATTGGCGAAATCCTGCTCTAACGAGTTTTCATCGTATGGGATGCCCCACCCGTCAACGAGTAACATTACGGTTTTCTTTGCAGAATCAGCAAAACGCGTCGTGAGAGGCTGCTGTTCCATAATGCGGTAATGTTCCCTGTAATGTCGTGAGAGTGAATCAGCCCCAAATGGAACCAATTGCCATGGCATATCGGGGTGCGAAAGATAACGATCCACGCAAAGGATGGGTAACAAAATGAGACTCGTGAGTAACAGAGCAAATAGGGCGAGATTAAGGTTGCGCAATTTCATCTTTTTTACCCTTCCTGTACTTGAGTAGGTCAATTTTACCAAAGTGCATCAGCGTATCTATGGTTAGTTGTTCGTGATAGTGATCGCTGTAGAACGGCGCGAGTGAAAGTGCATCCTCGTCTGCTACCACATACACGTTATCGTGCCACACATCCTTGATTATGTTCGATACCCCGCGCTTATTCAGTTCGCGCTCCATTGCGGGCAAATGGATGTTCCAATACCCTGAGGAGTAAATATTGTCCCAACTACCTGGTTCTACGGCTGCATAGGCATGGTTGATGTGTGTGGCTAAATCTTTGTAGCGTCCAAATGGTAACAGAAATACGTCATCTGGGTGCTTTTTTGCGTAATTACAGAAGGCTGTCCAATCAGCAGTAGTTTCGCCAATCACTGTAGGGGCCTTTGAAACTTTGTCGAATGCAACATATGTTCCCGATATTATCAGGCTTGCAATACAGACGAGACCGATAATCTGCAAGAAGCTATTTGTCTGTTTTTTATCAAGGATGTCTTCTTTTTGGATAAATGAAAGAACGAAGATAACGGCAAAGACCCAAACCCCAACCTCGACATGTCCTACGACCCTGTTTACCATCAGCAGATACGTGTAGGGAATGGAAATAAGCCCAATAGATACCCACGGCACCCACCAGTTTCGTCTGTTTGAGAAGAAAATTATGGCGATGCACAGGAGTGCCCAACACCACACGCTTCCCTTCAGGAGAGTGTTGGACAATGCACGCATCACGGCGAAGGGCATTTTTGTGTAGTTCGGCACGTAGCGGCTTCGTTCGGCGATTTTGATGAGAGCTCTCATGCTATCGAGTGAGAATACATTGTTGTCGTAGAAATACCAGGAGCGCAGGTATCTAAAATCTCGTCTAGGTAAATCTCGTTCTTCAAGTTCGGCTTCAAAATTATCTCCTTCATAGAAAGCCCCATCCCCAAAATAGGCGCGAGGCCCTTGGTAGGCGGCGTAATATTCGTATTCACCTTTGTAGTGCGCGTCGTTAAATTTGTTCGCCCCCACATATACAAGGGTAAGCATTGCAAGAGCAATCAGCGTCCCTTTCCAGATATGTTTTTTCTGTATAAAAGAAAAAAAGAGAATTGTTACCAAGGTCGGCATACCGAGCTGAAACATATTTATGCGGAAAACGATGCCTACAAGCATAAAAATGCAAGCTGCAACTAGGTATGAGCATTTTCTTTCGATGTTGCCAATGGCTAGTAGAAAAATGCCTGCGGCAGTTGCAATACCCGCACATTGGGTAAATGCCACATGCAGGTAAAAATCAGGCGATACGCAAATTAGCAACATAATAGCAAACATTACACCTAATTTTTTTCCGAATCGTTTGATGGAAACAAAGCATAATGCCGTGAATGAAGCTAAAACGGTAAATGTCTGGAACACGGTATACCAACTCACCTTGGGGAACAATATATAGAACGGTTTCAGAAAATACCCATAGATGACATTGATAAAATACATGTGGACATCATACTGCCCACCGTAGGCTCCTGTCAATACTGACGACATGAAGTAATCGTCAAGCGAACTGAACTTGCCGCTCCCTATGGCAAGGCATATCGCAAGAAATGCAATGTTCATGCAAATAGATAGGGGAAGCGGTTTTTTGTAAAGCTTTTTTAAAGCGACGAAAAATCTTTGCATATTGCAAATATAAATAGAAATTTACAGAATGTGTCAAATATGAATAGAATTTGATTAAAAGGCCATATTTCGCAAAAATTCGCAGGAACCTGGATCAATATGCAGGATGCATACTTCTCTGAAAAGGGCAGCGTAGGTAACTGGGAAGCCATCGGCTATTCGGGCCCCGGTGAAAAGAAGAATGCTTCTTCCTATGCCTCCAATGTGTTCCAGTACTACAGCACCGGAAACAACTGGGTTGCTAAGCCCAAGACAAAGTTGAATGACTGCACGACCACTCACCAGTGGGAATTGGTTGCAACAAATGTCGGAACCGCTATTGACGGTGTGTATCCCAACTTCACCATTACCAACGGTACTTCTAGTTCTGAATGCCTGGCTCTCACCGCTTCCTGGAGCAGCCTGACTGGTTCTCACTAATTGATCTAGTTGGTTTAAGCTTCAAAAGGACGAGCTCCACGCTCGCCCTTTTTCTATTTTGAGCTGGCTTTTGTAGTTTTTCACGCCTTTGATATTCAAAGGCGTATTTCTTTTTACAAGGAGGCAAAATGCTGTTTTTTGACATGGCTCAACAATATCTAGAACAGGACAAGGATGACCTTGCTTCGCTTACCATGCGAACCTACTACTGGAATCTTAAGAAGATTCAATACTTTCGATCTGATTTGCAATGCTCTGACGTGAACGAGCAGATGGTTCGGGATTTTAAGCGTCACTTACAACAACTAGGCAATAAACCCAATACTGTTATCAAGGCGCTTTCTGTTTTGCGCACGTTTTCTCGTAGGATGCTTGCCGACGGGTTGATAGTACAGAACCCATTTGAGAAAATTAAAATTGGCCAGGTCTATACACGGCGCGGCTTCCTTACCACTAATGAGCTAAAGAAACTTTATCTAAATTACCAAGACCGCAGGCGATTCCTTACCGAAACGGAACAAGACGTGATGCGTGTATTTCTATTCAGTTGCTTTACTGGGCTACGTTATAGTGATTTGAAAACACTTAATGCCGAAGAAATATTTGATTGGAAAATCCGCAAGCAAATGCACAAAACGGGAGAGCCTGTGTATGTGCCTATCCCATTGCAAGCCCGTCTACTACTACCAGAAAAAATGAGTGTTGGGCCCGTATTCAGGGTGGTGGAGAATTCACATTTCAACCGCACCTTGCGCAGTGCCGCCAAGAAGTTGGGCTATTTCAAACACATCCACTGTCACATGGCCCGACATACCTTTGCCACCACCTGTATAACGCTTGGAATACCATTGCCCGCAACAAGCAAACTTCTTGGACATCGTAAACTAGAAACTACGCTGATTTACGCAAAGTTTGTGGATACGCTTTTAGACAAGGAAATGAAGAAATTTAAGAAACTGGGATAAAACGAAAAAGGGCGAGCGGTTAAGCTCGTCCTTTTGATGGACTAAAAAACTTCTGTGCCTAATGAGATCCCATGAGGTTGTCCCACGCAGCAGTAAGAGCTTTGCAATTGGTATCAGAAGTGTTATCAGCTAAGACAAATGCCGTATACACGCCCGAACCACTAGCGGTTTCATTTTGGGCCGTTGCCTTCATTTTCCAACCGTGGCCAATTTCACAATCATTCAGTTTTGTCTTGGCCATAGCTTCCCATGTGCACGCGGTAGAGCCTCCACAGCTGCCATTGCCTGAGTAATTAAACGTATTGGATTGATAGGAAGAACCGGTAACTTTGGTTCCAGGGCCCGAATAACCAATGACAACCCAATCGCCTACATTGCCCTTTTCAGAGAAGTATGCATCCTGCATATTGATCCAGGTTCCTGCGGCGGTCGGGACTTCAGAGGCCTTGGACTTGGCGATCATGCCGAACAGTTTCGGCACTGCAACGGCGGCCAGGATGCCCATGATCACGATCACGACCATCAATTCAATAAGGGTAAAACCTT
>Ga0310691_10007564_pt1 | contig 11287 bp, 10 predicted proteins | sample 176DNAGHGlowgp2_FD_203887 | JGI IMG/M metagenome (GOLD analysis project Ga0310691, IMG submission 203887) | Sheep rumen microbial communities from Palmerston North, Manawatu-Wanganui, New Zealand - 1766 DNA GHGlow gp2 (v2) (version 2) | ecosystem: Host-associated > Mammals > Digestive system >... | reverse complement strand
TGTAAATTGAGATAACTAACTATAAACGTATGAGTTATAAAAGTATCGAAAGAATGTTGGCGGTGTTTTTCTGCACGGTGATATTGGTCTTCGCGTGCCAAAATGCATTCGCCCAAACGGACACGACGGATGCGACGGAAAATGCGGAAACATTGCCTGAAACGACCGAAGAGGAAGCATTCGACGCCGGCCCGTTCATCATCGAGCACGTCATCGACAGCTACGGCTGGCATATTTGCGGCAGTGGCGAAAAAAGCGTCACCATTCCGCTGCCCGTCATCCTGTTCGACGGCGGCCATCCGACGGTTTTTCTGTCCAACAAATTCCACCACGGCGAGGCCGCCTACAACGGTTATGCCTTGGGATGGGGCGACAACAAGGGCCGTATCGTGAAACTCGAAGGCGACTATGCCGACTACACCGGACATCTTGAGGAAGGCGCGAACTACCCGAACCACGTCTGCAAGTGGGACATCTCCATCACCAAGAATGTCTGCGCGCTGCTCATTTCGCTGGTCCTGATTTGCTGTATTTTCCTGACGGTGGCGAAACGCTACAAGCAGCATCCCGACGAGGCACCGAGCGGTCTGCAGGCTCTCGTGGAACCAGTTATCGTCTTCATCCAGGACGAGGTGATCACTCCGTCGTTGGGCAAAAACTCCAACAAATACGCGCCTTATCTGCTCACGCTGTTCTTCTTCATCTTCCTGAACAACATGCTGGGCATCATCCCGATTTTCCCAGGCGGCGCGAACCTCACCGGCAATATCGCCGTGACGGGTATTCTCGCGCTCATCACCTTCTTCGTGACGACCTTCTCCTCCGGCAAGGAATACTGGAAGGACATCTTCAACACGCCCGGCGTGCCGTGGTGGCTGAAGATTCCGCTGCCGATCATGCCGTTGGTGGAGACCATCGGTATCTTCACGAAGCCGTTTGTGTTGATGGTGCGACTTTTCGCCAACATCACCGCCGGCCACATCATCACCTTGGCGTTCGTCTCGCTGATTTTCATCTTCGGGCAGATGAACCCGGCCATCGGCTGGGCGGTCTCGCCAGTCTCCGTCTTCTTCTACATCTTTATGGGTCTGATGGAACTGTTGGTGGCGTTCATCCAGGCGTTCGTTTTCACCCTGCTCAGTGCGATGTACATCGGCATGGCCATCGGCGAGGAACACGAGGAGCACGAAGTGAAAGAGGCTGTCGTGGAAGCTTAATACATAGAAAAACCCTTTTAATCACTTAAATATCAAACTATTATGTCAAGTTTAGCAGTATTATTGACAACTTTGTTGCAAGCAGCAGGCGCTGGCCTCGGTATCGGTAAATTAGGTGCTGGTATCGGCGCTGGTCTCGCTGCCATCGGTGCCGGTATCGGCGTGGGTAACATCGGTAAGGACGCCATGTCCGCCATCGCCCGCCAGCCCGAGGTGTCAGGCGACATCCGTACGAACATGATTATCGCGGCCGCTCTCGTCGAGGGCGTCGCCCTGTTCGCCACCGTGGTGTGTCTGCTCATCGCTGTCGCAAAGTAATGAACCGGAAGGTTTCGGCACGGTTGGTGCCAGACCTTCCTTTTTTAGTTGTAAATCAAAAAATAAACATATATGGAATTGATTAAACCCTCATTCGGACTGATTTTCTGGATGCTCATCGGATTCGGAATCCTCTTCTTCATCCTGGCGAAATTCGCATGGCCGATCATCACCAAAGGTATCGCTTCGCGTAACCAGAAGATTGCCGACCAACTGACCGAGGCCGCCAAAATCCACGAGGAGATGCAGTCCTTGAACAAGAAGCACGAGGAGATGATGGCGCAGGCCAAGGCCGAACGCGACGCCATTCTCGCCGAGGCCCGCAAGGTGAGCGGCGAAATGTACGAAAAAGCCAAACAGAAAGCCACCGCGGAGACACAGGCTATGATCGAAGACGCCAAAAAGAGCATCTACTTCGAGAAAATGAAGGCCATCACCGACGCCAAGAACGAAATCGCCAAGTTCTCCATCGACATCGCCCAAAAGGTGATCACTGAAGAACTGAAAGACCGCGACAAACAGGAGGCTCTCGTGGAAAAATGGCTGGAAGATTGCCATTTCAACTAATTTTGTATTTTTGCATTTTAATTTTAATAACTAAAACAGTATTGTTCAAATGAAAAAATTACCCTTACTGCTGGTAACAGCCGCATTGTTAGTGTGCAATGTCTCTTTCGCTCAAGACAAAGAGAAAACGGAAGAGGAAGGTTACATCTTCAAAATCACGAAGGAACTGCCTGTCACTTCCGTTAAGGATCAGAACCGTGCCGGCACATGCTGGTGCTACTCCGGTCTGGCATTCCTCGAATCCGAACTGCTCCGCATGGGCAAGGGCGAGTACGACCTCTCCGAAATGTACATCGTGGCCAACACGTACAACGACCGCGCCAAAGCCGCCGTCCGCATGCATGGCGACGTTTCCTTCTCCCAAGGCGGTTCTTTCTATGATGTGATTTACGGCATGAAGGCTTTCGGTCTCGTCCCCGAGGCTGAAATGCGTCCGGGCGCCGCTTACGGTGACACCCTCTCCGACCACGGCGAGCTCTCCAACATCACCGACGCCATCGTGGATGCCATCGCCAAGAAAGAGCACAAGAAACTGCAGACCGACGCCAATGGCAATCCCCTTTGGCTGAAGGCCATCTCCGCCGTCCATGAGATTTACCTCGGCGAATGTCCGAAGGAATTCACCTACAACGGTGTGAAATACACCCCGCAATCTTTCTACAACTCCCTGGGTCTCAATCCCGATGACTATGTTTCCATCACCTCCTACACGCACCATCCCTTCTACGAGAAGTTCGTGCTGGAAATCCAAGACAACTGGCGCTGGGGTCAGTCCTACAACGTGCCGTTGGATGAGATGATGCAGATTTTCGACTACGCCATCGACAATGGCTACACCATCGCTTGGGGTTCCGACGTTTCCGAACCCGGCTTCCGCAACAACATCAAGAACGGTTTCTGCGTGCTCCCCGACCTCGAGGCCAAAGCTCAGGTTGGCAGCGACATGGCTCACTGGACCGGTCTCACCACCACCGAGCGTAACAAAGAATCCCAAACGAAACCCACGCCGCAACGCTGGGTCACCCAAGAAGAGCGCCAAGCCGCTTACGACAACTGGGAGACCACCGACGACCACGGCATGTTGATCTACGGCAAGGCCACCGACCAAATGGGCAACGAATACTACATGGTGAAGAATTCCTGGGGCAAATACGGCAAATACGATGGCATGTTCTATGTCTCCAAAGCCTACGCCCGCTACAAGACCATGAACATCCTCGTCCACAAAGACGCTATCCCGAAAGACATCAAGAAAAAACTGGGTATTAAATAGCTATTGGCTATTGGCTATTAGCTTTTGGCTTTTGGCTATTAGCTTTTGGCTGTTAGCTTTTGGCTTTTGGCCCGAAAAAATGTGGAGACGCGGTATTTGCCGAGTCTCCACATTTTTATATGGACTAAGGTATCCAAAAATAATGTATCTTTGCCCGCTCAAATATAAAAGGTATGAACGACGAAAAATTATTCACCGAATTCCCGCCCGTGACCACGGAGCAATGGGAAGCCACCATCAATAAAGATCTCAAAGGCGCCGATTACGAGAAGAAACTCGTGTGGCGGACGGACGAGGGTTTCCAAGTGCGGCCTTACTACCGCGCCGAGAATCTGCAGGATTTGGACTACCTGAAAACCATGCCGAACGAGTTCCCCTACACGCGCGGCACGAAGGCTCGCGACAACCACTGGGACATCGTGCAGGAAGTGGAGGAAGCAGATCCCGCCAAGGCCAACGCCATCGCCACGGACGCCCTGAAACGCGGCGCTACCTGCATCGCTTTCAACGCAGCCAACATCGACAGCGACGCGGCTCTGACCACGCTGCTCAAAGACATTGACCTGAACGTCAACGGCGTGCAGTTCAACCACGTGAAAAGTTTCCTCGACTTGATGAAAAACTTCGTCGCTTACGTGGAGGCACACCATTTCGACAAGGAGAAAGTGTCGGGCAGCATCAACTTCGACCCGCTGACCTACCGTCTGCGCCACAACAAGTTCTGGAAGTCCGCCGCCGAGGATATGCAACAGGCCGTTGAACTTCTGGAGATGAACGGCTGCATGAAGAACTTCAAGGTCATCAACGTGAACGGCATCGTGCTGCACAACGCCGGCGCGACTATCGTGCAAGAGTTAGCTTACACGCTCGCCATGGCCAACGAATACCTCGCCTTCTGCACCGATAAAGGCCTCAAACCCGAAAAAGTGGCCTCCCGGATGCAGCTTACGCTCTCCGTCGGCTCCAACTATTTCATGGAAATCGCCAAACTGCGCGCCGCCCGTCTGCTTTGGTCCACCATGGTGGCCCAATACAAGCCCGAATGCGACTGCGCGTACAAAATCCATATCAACACCGTGGCATCCACGTGGAACAAAACACTTTACGATCCGTACGTCAACATGTTGCGCAGCACCACGGAGGGCATGTCGGCGGCCATCGGCGGTTCCGACGCCATCTCGCTGCAACCGTTCGACGTGGCCTACAAGGAATCCGACGAGTTCTCCCGCCGCATTTCCCGCAACGTGCAGGTGATTCTGCAAGAGGAGGCCTTCATGGACCGCGTGGTGGATCCCGCCGCCGGCTCCTACTACGTTGAAAATCTCACCAACTCCATCGCGGAGAACACGTGGAAGCTGTTCCAAGCCACTGAGCAACAAGGCGGTGCGCTCAAGGTCATCGAAGACGGTTCGATGCGCGAGGCCATCGAGGCCAGCTGCCAGAAACGCGACATGAACATCGCCACCCGCCGTTACATCCTGCTCGGCACCAACCAATACCCGAACATCAACGAGGCAATGGCCGACAAAATCGAACGCCTGAAGAAAGACGATTGCGAAGGGTTGAAGACCTACCGCGGCGCCATGGCCTTCGAGGAATTACGCCTCGAAACCGAGAAATTCGCCGCCAAGAACCACCGTCCGTCGGTTTATCTGTTGAAACTCGGCAACTTGGCCATGCGTCAGGCGCGTGCCGGCTTCATCACCAACTTCTTCGGATGCGCCGGTTACCAAATCGTCGAACCTGCCGGTTTCGCGACCGTGGAGGAGGGCGTGAAGGCCGCCGGCGAGGCGAAACCCGACCTCATCGTGGTGTGCAGCTCCGACGAAGAATACGCCACCCTCGGCGTGGAAGCCGCCAAACAGTGCAAGGCTCAGTTCCCGAGCACGCCGTTCCTCGTGGCCGGCAACCCCACCGAGTGCCTCGACGCACTCAAGGAAGCCGGTACCGACGACTTCATCCACGTGAGAGTCAATATCTTGGAATCCTTACGGAAATACAACCAATTGTTGTTGAAATAATATCGTAGAGACGCGCCATGGCACGTCCATACACCGAAAAAATCCCCTGTCGGTTGGCAGGGGATTTTTGTTTTGGGGATTTTACTTTTCGTTGAAGCATTTCTCCCAGTCGGTGACGATCGTGCTCATCTGGAAGAACAGGTTGGAGACCGCATCGGCGTAGCCTGCCTTCACCCAGCCCTGAGGCGGGGCAAATTCCACGGTACGCTTTGGGCAGATTTTCATCTTTAGACCGCGGAAGAAGTCGCCGGTGATGGTCTCGTGGATGGTTTTGCTGCCGTAGAAAGTGTTGGTGGTCTTGGACGGATAGTCATCCGTCAGCATCCAGCCGAAATCGGGATGGAAACGATAGAGTTCGCCGAAAGTGCATTCGCCGGTCTCCTCGTCGTATTCCGTCAACTCCAGTCGGTAGCGGCCGTCGGAGACCGTGCCCAAAGTGCCTTCGCTGCCCATAATCATGTTGAAATAGGCTGCAGCGGCCGGGACCTCGTTGCCCAACCGCAAATCACTGACCATGAACTGCCCACCGTCCAACACCAAGTAGCGTTTCCCGTCCTTTTCCTTGATGAGTCCGGAAATCTTCATTGGGACAAAGAACATCTTCCAAGTAATGGTGCTTTGCTTTCCATTGACCAATTGGTCTTGAGAGTAAACCTTATTGCCGTCGAGCACGCACGCAAGGAAGCCGTAAGTCTCTTTGCCATAAGGACTTTCCACTTTCTTATCCATGTTCATTTCCATATAAACATCGTAATCCATAGTGGTTCCGTCGTAAGGTCTGGATTTATGGGCGCAGTAGCTGCCGGTATTATCCACATCCTCGATGGAATCTTTCTCCACCTCAGGCAGGAAAGAAGCCACGAAGGCAAGGTCGGTGCCGTTGATAATCACGTTCTCGGGCAGCGTTGAGTTGTAATAACCCACGGTCTGGGACTCCCATTTGTAGAATTTCCAGCCCTCTTTGGCCATGGCCATCAAAGGGACTCGGTCGCCAAGATGGTATTTGCCGCTGCCGGAGACCGTGCCGCCTTCAGACGGCGCGGCGATGACCGTGACGTTGTATTCCACGCGGTGAATGGGTGTGGGACCGGGAATGGGCGGGATAGGATCGATGACGATGCGGCAGGTGTCGCAAGGCCACGGATTGTTCGGATCATTCGTGACAAGTTCAACCTCGCGATTCCAGCGATAGACAATCACAAATTCACCGTCCATATTGATGAAACCTTCGTATTTGCTGCCGTTATGGGTGAGCGTTGCCTTGGCGAATCCGGATCGGGAGAAAGCGCCGATGCTGTTTTGGTTGGGTGATTTCTTTATTGCGGGGTAGTGCTGGATAAGGATCGTGCCGTCGGGGGCGAGCACGCGCTCTTGCTTCACCGTGGCCACGCCGGCTTCCGTGAATATCGGTGCCTTCCCTTCATCGTTCCACCAGAGATCCACCTCGGGGATCACCCTCACCGATTTGAAGTTCTTGTCATACACGCGGCTTTTCCCGTTATAGCGGGTAGAGTCTTCGGCAAAGCAGTAGCCGCCATAGAAGGGGGAACCACTATTGAGCCGCGCCATTTTCTTGCCCTGCGTGTTGTAATAGCTGCGCGGAGAGTAATTCACCGTGAAATAACCGTCGTGCACATCGCTGACATCGTTGAAATAGGTGTCGTCTTCCCAGTAAGGGGCGATAGCCTTGTTACCTTTTTTGTCGATGAAATAGATTTCGCGATTTTCCTCCACCAGGGCGTAGCCTTCACTGAAGGAACGGCATTTGTCGAAACGGGCGGGGATGATCACCTTTCCGGTGGCGTCAATATAGCCCCATTTGCCGCCGAAGCCGCTGGGATTAGGCTGTTTGTAGGCTCGGAGCCCCTCTTTCAGAGGCGGTATGGTCATATTGATGTTGTCGAAACGGTCGGGCAGCGAGGTCAAGTTGCCATAGACCCGTTGTCCGCTGACATTGACATAGACATATTCGGAGGTGTTGCCCGTTTTCTTGCGGATAAGAGCCACGCCATCCACGAAGTTGGTGGCAGGTCCGATGTATTCGGCTGGCATCTCCTTGGCGGTGCCGTCGCGGTAAAGCAGGTACATGGGCTTCTGACTGTTCACATCCTCTTTTCTGTACATCAGGATGGCACCGCCGTTCATCTGGGGACTCCGGTAACCGCCGCCGGTCGCCCACGCGAAGTCGAAGAGCATGTGACCATCGTCAAGGAAGAAACCGCAAGCGTTGTGGCGTTCCACCACCCAGACGCCGTCCTCGATATCCGAGATCCACTCGCAATCGTTCGGGAGTTGTACAAAATGGGTGTTAGAAGTAAGGGTAAGAGGTTTCGGGGGCTGCTGCGCCGAAAGGGTAAAAACAACGGACAACAGAGCCAGGAAAAGGTACATTTTTTTCATAACAGATGATTTTTAGTGTTTGTTTCGTTAAGTATCCGCGATGATTACGGATGTTCGTTTTTTTTCAGAAAATGTTCAATGATGATATCCGAGTCTTTGACCGTTTTCTGCAACCATTCGAAATAGATTTGATCCCTTTCCTCGTCCGAAAGCTGCCAATTAACATCCGAATGGCGCATTTTCTCGGTGAAATGCGAAAGGATGATGGCGGCGGAGTTGGAAATGTTGAAGCTTTCGGTGAAGCCGTACATGGGAATCAGAACGTTCCCGTCGGCGTATTTCACGGCTTCGTCGGAAAGACCGGTCAGCTCGGTGCCGAAGAGGAAAGCGGTTTTCTGCTCCACCGGCAGGTCGAAGATGGTGCGTTTCTTCTCGTCGGGCAGGGTGGCCGCCACCCAATAGCCCTGCTCGTGCAAGCGATCGATACAATCCTTTACATTGTGATCGCTGTGGGGATATTCGTGGATGGAGAGCCATTTGTCGGCCCCCATGCTGATATCCTTGTTAGCTTCAAACTCATTGCGGTGTTGGATGACATGCACATCCTGCACGCCGTAGCAGTCGCAGGTGCGCAACACGGCGCTGATGTTTTGGGCTTGGAACAGGTCTTCCAGCACCACGGTGACGTGCCGCGTGCGGTATTGCAGGATCTCGGACAAACGTTCCAGGCGTTTTTCGGTGATAAATTGTTGAAGATATTCAACAACGCGGGCTCTCAGATTTTTATCTTCTATGTTTACCATACCTTTAGTTATTAAAAAAGCCCTTATTCAGGGCTTTTTTTAGTGGTGTGAAATAAAATTTATTTCATTTTTGCAAAAGCTGCACCAGGTTTGAATTTGACAACCTTCTTTGCAGGGATCTTGATGGACTTGCCGGTTGCAGGGTTGTGACCCGTTCTGGCTTTACGATCAGCAACGCTGAAAGTTCCGAATCCAATCAGGGAGATTTTGTCGTTTTTCTTCAAAGCCTCTTCAGTAGCGGCGACAAATGCCTCTAAAGCACCTTTAGCCTGAATTTTTGTTAAACCGGCTTTTTCGGCCATTGCATTGATTAATTCGCTCTTGTTCATGTTTTTTAATTTAAAAGGTTAATAATGAGTTTGAGCCACAAATTTAGTAAAAATTGCAAAAAACAAATCTTATTATTAAATTGTGGATAATTATTTTATTAAGTTAATAAGACTCGCATTAAATCCATAAAAATTACATTAGAATAGAAAATCAGTGTAATTTTTGTTTCTGAATCCAGTTAAAAAAACTTCAATTGGCATTCGTTTTTTGCCTTCGACTTGAAGAATTTTGACGGAAATATCAAAATTTTGGGTACAAATTCGCATTTTATTCGCGGAATCGATGATGATTGTTCCTGGTTTTAGCGTGCTACTGAAAGATGTAATCTCCACATCGAAAATTTTCAGAATGCAGGGTTTCCACTCATCGCTCTCCTGCGCACGGAAACCAATGTGAGTGAAAGCGGCCGGGTAAGGCGACAATCCACGGACATGGTTGTAAATGTTCTCCGCCGTGTCATCCCAATGGATCAACATATCCTCCTTGAAGATCTTTGGGGCGGGAATCAGCTTGTCAACGACAGGCTGGGGCACCGGGTCAACCTCATTCTCAGCAAGTTGACGAAGGGTTTCCACCGCAATTTCGGCACCGGCAACCATGAGTTTGTCGTGCAACGTGCCGGCATTGTCCTCGCGGGTGATTTCGACCTCTTTTTGGAGCAGTATGGCACCCGTATCGGTATGCTCGTCGAGCAGGAACGTGGTGACACCCGTTTTTGTCTCGCCGTTCATGATGGCGCGTTGGATGGGGGCTGCGCCACGGTACTGCGGGAGAAGGGAAGCATGGACATTGAACGTGCCTAACGGAGGCATCACATAGACGCATTTCGGCAGCATGCGGAAGGCCACCACCACGAAAACATCGGCACGATAGTCGCGCAAATCCTCGACAAAAGCGTCTTCCTTCAGCTTTTCGGGTTGCAAAACGGGCAATTGGTGTTCAACGGCATATTTCTTCACATCAGAACAATGCATTTGCTGACCACGGCCGGCGGGCTTGTCCGGGGTGGTGACCACGCAGACCACCTCGTGCCCGGCCTTCCGGATGGCATCCAACGTGGCAACCGCGAACTCCGGCGTACCCATAAATGCTACACGTAACTTTTTCATCGTTCGTTTCTTTCTTTTGTCAACAGTCAATAGCTAAAAGCCAACAGCTAAAAGCTAAAAGCCAATATCCAACATTTTCAACGCGCTCACAGCGCCTTCCACGCCTTTGTTACCGTGTTTTCCTCCAGCACGGTCCTCGGCCTGCTCCATGCTATTACACGTCAAAACACTGAAAATCACTGGCTTGGAAAATTCAAGACCCACATTCATGATTCCATCGGCGACCGCTTGTGCAATGAAATCGAAGTGGCGTGTTTCGCCTTGAATGATGCAGCCGATGCAAATAACCGCATCGACATTGGACTTCTCAAGCATCCATTTTGCGCCCAATGGAAGCTCGAAGCTGCCGGGAACATGTTTCACAAGGATGTTTTCCGCAAGGATCCCGTGTTCGTGCAAGCTCTCTTCCGCACCTTTTAAAAGCGAATCGGTAATGCGGTCATTCCATTCACTGACCACAATACCGATTCGTGTATTTTTTGCGGAAGAAAACTCGAAAGGCTTGAATTCCGATAAGTTTTTCTTCTTTTCTGTCATTCTTTGTTATTTGGAAGCGTTCGCTCTGGCTCTTTCCGTATATTGGGCGACGCTCATTTTGTTGTATTCGTTGTAAAAGTCTTTCTCAATAGTCTCGTAAGCGGCGAGAGCTTTGTTCCAGTCACCTTTTCTCTCATACATCTGACCCAGTTTGAAAAGCGTGATGGGGGTGAAAAGGGGATCTTTGCCCTTTGCGGCTTTTTCGTAATAGCTGATGGCATTGGCCTCGTCACCTTGATCATCGTACAGGTCGCCGATGGTCGCTTGACAAGCATACCAAAGCACATCCTCTTTCTTTTTGAATTTCTTCAGATAATCCATAGCTTCATCCTTCTTACCCAGCTTCAGATAGGTCAAACCGGCATAGTAGTTAGCCGTGTTGGCGGTTTTGGTGAGCTTGTAGCTGCTGGCGATATCCAAGAATCCATCGTTTTCGCCATCGCCTTCAAGAGCCATGTTCAAAGAAGCGGTGTCGCCCTGCATGTACCATTGGATAGGTTGCACGATTTGAGCGGAAGCCTCGGCGTTTTTCTTCTGCAAATAGAAGCGGTTAAAGGCCAAAATTGCAAGAACGAGGACCAGAATACCGATAATGATACCGTAGATGAGGTTCTGGTATTTATTGAAAAAAGAAAGCACTTTAGTTACAAAGTTCTCATTCTCAGTTGTTTGCTCCATCTTCTTAGAGCCCAGATTTTCTGTATTTGCCATAATTATACGTCTAATTTTTCAAGGGTGCAAAAATACACTTTTTTTGATAAGTTTGTGCAGG
>Ga0310691_10007563_pt1 | contig 11287 bp, 10 predicted proteins | sample 176DNAGHGlowgp2_FD_203887 | JGI IMG/M metagenome (GOLD analysis project Ga0310691, IMG submission 203887) | Sheep rumen microbial communities from Palmerston North, Manawatu-Wanganui, New Zealand - 1766 DNA GHGlow gp2 (v2) (version 2) | ecosystem: Host-associated > Mammals > Digestive system >... | reverse complement strand
GAGTGACATGCTTCTCGAACTGGTCAGCACCATCCACATCATCGTAGTAGGTATAGTCGCCGATGATGATACGCGGGTTCTTCACCACGTTCTTGATGAAGCAGAGGCTTGGAATCTTCGGATTCGGGAAAGCGTCATTGGGATTTGGTCTGTTTTTTATCTCCATAAATTCAGATTTGTCTGTTACTAATCCTTGTCAGGCTGCTGGCCGTCGTGAGCCTTCCATGCGCACTCGGTAATCTTCATGTCGGAGAATATGGCTGTAAAGGATGATTCCTCGGGCGAGCAGGCATAAATGCCGAAGCTGATTTCATCGGCGGCTACAGGTATGTGGCAGACACGCATCTGGCTGAATGCCTGTCCGTCGGAAGAGCACTCGATGCAGTAGTCATCCTCGCGGCGGGAGAATCTATACCACATGGTTTTCACATTAGCGGGGATGGCCGTCGTGGCCCAGTCAGAGTAGCCATTGTTCGTCACTACGCTGCCCAGATGTTGGAACTCGTCGTTCTCGTATTCCACAGAGCCTTTCAGCCAGTTCTCGCTGTCGAGATACATCACGATGCCACACTGGTCAAAACGGTGATGACTGCCTGTAAAATCGGTCTTCACCACGAAGCTGAAAAACTTCTCGCGGGTCTTCATCTGCAATACGGGTGCATTGTCGTTCTGGAAGTGATAGTAAGTGCGCTGCCAGAGGTCGGTCTTTGGTGCGGTGGTGATAAGGATTGTGTCGTCCTTCACCTCATAGCCCTTTGGTTCCCTTGTCCATTGAAGGCTGTTTAAATCAATGCGCCCGCTGTCGGCGAGTGCTGTCTGAACATCATCTGTGAAGTCCATTGTCGTTTCATTTTTGTTCTGCTGTCCGCATGCTGTCAGTATGAGGCCAATGCATAATATTGAGAACTGTTTCTTTTTCATATGACGTTTTTATTTCAACTGTTTGCCGTCTGCAAATGCGTTACCTATGGACTTACCTAACTGGATGTAAGTGTGATGAACTGGGTCGAACGTGATCAACTTCATCTTCTCCACATCGGGCTTTCCGTCTTCTGCCAGATACTTTTCATCACAGAGGATGTTCACGATTTCAGCTACGAGGTAATAGCCGGTCTCACTCTCGTCAATTTTCTGCTTTACACGGCATTCAAGCGTCATAGGAAACTCCTTGAATACAGGTGCATTCACATTGGGAGCCTTCTCGATAGTCCACCCCGCTTTCTGCATCTTGTCAGGGGTGTTCCTGCCACTGGCGATGCCCACATAGTCAGATGCTACTAAAGTGTCAGCAGTTGCGAAGGTAACTGTGAACTCAGGATTAACGGCAAGGTTGTCCGTCGTCTGATGTGAACCAAGTGAGATCATAATCTCATGCATATCCCACTGACCTCCCCAAGCGGCATTCATGGCATTGGGCTTTCCTTCTTTATCGTAAGTGCCGATAATCAGCACTGGTTGTGGCAGTAGCCACGCTGTAGACTTAAAACTCTTCATAATATTTGTTTTTAAATTCTCTTTTGCATAAATACATTTAAATAGAAGAAACCCACTGAAAATCAGCGGGCTTCTAAATTTGTGAGCGGAGAGAGAGGGATTCGAACCCCCGGTACCTCTCGGTACGGTAGTTTTCAAGACTACTGTAATCGACCACTCTACCATCTCTCCAGTGCTCCGTTGTCTTGAAAGCGGGTGCAAAGGTACAAGTTTTTTCGGAATCCAACAAATTTTTAGGCAACTTTTTATAAAACTATTGGTATTTCGACTACTTATTCGTACCTTTGCACCGTGATTTACCCGAACAACTTCGAACAAAAGATCGGATTCGACGAGATACGCGAGTTGCTGAAAGCACGTTGTCTGAGCACACTCGGCAAGGAGAAAGTGGACGAAATGACCTTCTCCACGGAAGCCGACAAGGTGAACGAATGGCTCTCTCAGGTGCGAGAGTTCCGCCGTTTGCAGGAAGAGCACGACGACTTCCCAATGCAGTATTTCTTCGATGTGCGCGAGAGCATCAAGCGCATCCGATTGGAGAACACCCATCTGGAAGAGAACGAGGTGTGGGACTTGCGCCGCTCGCTACAGACCATTGCCGCTATCGTGGATTATCTGGAACGAGGTGCCGAGGAGACGGCCAGCGGAGAAAAACGGTATCCCTACCCCGCCCTTCACCGACTGACGGAGAATGTGCAGACTTTCCCAGCCATCATCCGCCGCATAGACTCCATCCTTGACAAGTTCGGTAAAATCAAGGACTCTGCCACGATGACGCTTGCTGGCATCCGCCACGAACTCTCGAAGATGGAAGGTAGCATCTCGCGTACCTTATATACTATATTGCACGCTGCCCAAAAAGACGGTCTGGTAGACAAGGATGTGACACCAGCCGTAAGAGATGGGCGACTCGTCATCCCCGTGTCACCTACTGTGAAGCGCAAGATCAACGGTATCGTGCATGATGAGTCGGCTACAGGAAAGACCGTGTTCATCGAACCTACGGAAGTTGTAGAGGCCAACAACAAGGTGCGTGAACTCGAAGCCGCCGAAAGGCGGGAGATCGTCCGAATACTGACGGTGTTCTCAGATGAACTCAGGCCGAACGTTACAGAGATTCTGAACTCATACGGTTTCCTCGCCCAGATTGAACTGATAAACGCCAAGTCTGAACTGGCAAAGTTGACGAAGGCTTTCGAGCCGGAGGTGAAGGCAGAGCCACACTTAGACTGGATAAGGGCAATCCACCCGTTGCTTCAACTCTCACTGGAGAAGCAGGGCAAGAAGGTAGTGCCATTAGATATCATACTGACCAGCGATAAGCGACTACTGATTATCTCTGGTCCGAATGCTGGCGGAAAGTCGGTATGCCTGAAGACCGTCGGACTACTGCAATATATGCTGCAATGCGGACTGAGCATCCCCATCGGCGACCGTTCCACCACGGGTATCTTTGAGAACATTATGATTGACATCGGTGATGAGCAGAGCATCGAGAACGATCTCTCGACCTATTCCTCACATCTGTTGAATATGAAGCAGATGATGAAACAGGCCAACGCGCATACCATATTATTAATAGATGAGTTCGGTGGCGGCACGGAACCTACCATTGGCGGAGCCATTGCAGAGGCCGTGCTGAAACAGTTCTGGGAGAAGAAAACATTCGGGGTGATTACTACCCATTACCAGAACCTAAAACACTTCGCAGAGGATCACGAGGGCGTGGTGAACGGGGCGATGCTCTACGACAGAGGACAGATGCAGGCACTCTTCCAACTCAGCATCGGACAGCCCGGTTCTTCATTTGCCATCGAGATAGCCCGTAAGACAGGACTGCCTGAAGAGGTTATCAACGATGCTTCGGACATCGTAGGCCGCGACTATATCCAAAGCGACAAATACTTGCAAGACATCGTACGCGACAAGCGATATTGGGAGGGCAAACGTCAGACCATCCACCAACACGAGAAATCATTGGAAGGACATATCCAACGCTATGAGAGCAACCTCGAAGAGATAGAACGGGAGCGCAAGGAGATCCTGCGCCGTGCCCAGCAACAGGCCGAAGAATTGCTGGCAGAGGCCAACCGAAAGATAGAAAACGCTATCCGAGAGATAAAGGAGGCACAGGCAGAGAAGGAGCGCACCCGCATCGTCAGGGAAGAATTACAGGAATTCCGCCAACAGGTGGCCTCCGACGATACCCGTGGACTGATGAGTGAGGAAGACTTTGCCAAGAAACTGCGCCAGATGGAAGAGCGCAAGGCTCGTAAGGCCAAGCGCAAGGAAAGGAGAGGCGAAGAAGAGAAGGCTGCGAGTAAGAAACTGGCAGAGCACGCCAGAACCAACAAAGATGCAGAAAACCGTCCGTTGGAAACAGGCGATACTGTTCGCATCAAGGGTCTGAACAGCGTGGGTAAGATAGAGAACATACAAGGTAAGCAGGCCACCGTTATCTTCGGCGATGTGCGCTCGAAGATAAAACTGGAACAGTTGGAGCGGGCGAAAGAGACTCCCAAAGAGAGAACCTCTGCCAATAAACACGAAGCACTGGCCATCCAGACATCCAAGGTGACCCGTGCCACAATGGAGGACCGTCGCCACAACTTTCATCAGGATCTTGACGTAAGGGGTATGCGAGGCGACGAAGCCATTGATACAGTCATGCATTTCATCGACGACGCCATCCTCATCGGGATGAGTCGGGTACGTATTCTGCATGGCACAGGTTCAGGTATTTTGCGCCAGTTGATACGCCAGTATCTGAACACCGTTCCCAACGTGACAAAAGCCCGCGACGAGCATGTACAATTCGGCGGAGCAGGCATTACCGTGGTAGATTTAGACTGATTCACATCCCTTGACTTACATCAGTGTGCGCACACAATAAACCTTAAAAAAACTAAAAACTTTTGGCTAAGTGTTTGATTTGCCGTAACTTTGTCGCCGAATTGAGAAATTCAGCGACTATTTGCAACGCGAAGTTGCATCTTTGAAGAAGAAAATCTAAAGGATAACGCGGTGCTCGTGAGAGTCTCCGCCTAAAGTATAGAGATATGATTCGATTTATTAAAAAAGCAAGTGTGAGCCTGGTGGCTCTGACTATTGCACTGACAGCATCGGCTGAAGGAAATGCAAAGAGCACCAAAACATCAGGCTTCGACTGGGATCCAGTAATGGACGCAATTATCCAAGTCGAGAGCGAAGGAAATCCCAACGCCGTAAGCGGTAATTCCGTAGGCGTGATGCAGATTACTCCGATTCTTGTGAAAGATTGCAATGACATTCTGAAAAGACAGAAGAGTAAGAAGCAGTTTACGATGGCCGACCGTTTTAGCGTCGATAAGTCAAAAGAGATGTTCCTGATTATCCAAAAGTACTATAACCCTGAAAACAACGTCGAGAAGGCTATCCGACTTTGGAACGGTGGTATTAAGTACAGCGTCAAGGCCACCAATAGGTACTACAGGAAAGTACTGGCCAAGATGAAATGAACAAGGAAGCGCGAACCGATTGGTTCGCGCTTCCTTGTTTTATCACCTCTCTCTCTTCCCACTTAGTTGCGGAGGCAGGATTCGAACGTGCGACCTCCAGGTTATGAGCCTGGCGAGCTACCAACTGCTCCACTCCGCGATGTTTTTTCTTAGCGGCTGCAAAGGTACGACTATTTTTTGAATTACGCAAATATTTATGCTACTTTTTTGTAATTTTACTTTTTTGCGAACTTTTTCTTGTTGATTTCTTGCATATTTCGAAGGAAATGTGTACTTTTGCACACAGCAATGCCCGTGTGCAATTTTTAAAAGCAATAGGAGGACACTATTATGTCAATATCAAAGACTAGACAAAAACTCGTTGACGTGGCCCGCCAGTTGTTTGCCAAAAACGGTCTGGAGAACACCACGATGAACGATATCGCCACCCAGTCGGGAAAAGGGCGACGTACACTCTATACCTATTTCAAGTCGAAGGAAGAAATTTACTATGCTGTCATTGAAGGTGAGTTGGAGCGTTTGAGCGACAAACTCGACGAGGTGGCTGCTCGCAAGATCCGTCCGCAGGACAAGATTATTGAACTCATCTATACTCATCTGAGTATGATTCGTGAGACAGTGGTCAGAAATGGCAACCTGCGTGCCGAGTTCTTCCGTAATATCTGGATGGTGGAGAAGGTGCGCAAGCATTTCGATGATGCAGAAATAGAACTCTTCCGTAAGGTATATACCGAAGGTAAGGAAGACGGCGAGTTTGACATCGACAATGTTGACCTCGTGGCTGACATCACCCACTACTGTATTAAGGGTCTTGAAGTACCTTATATTTATGGGCGTATTGCGCACGGCATGAAGGAGGAGGATACGAAGCCCCAGGTGGCAAAGGTGGTCTATGGTGCACTGGGGAAGTTTCAGAGGAAATAATATAATCATATAAAAAGAATCAAAATGAGTAAGTTATTAGAAGGTAAGACAGCGCTGATTACTGGCGCTGCACGCGGTATCGGAAAGGCTATCGCACTGAAGTACGCCTCTGAGGGCGCTAACATCGCATTCACTGATTTGGAGGTGAATCTGGATACAGAAAAGGAAATCGCCGCCTTAGGCGTGAAGGCCAAGAGTTATGCTTCGAACGCTGCTGATTTCGCTCAGACAGAGGAAGTGGTAAAGGCTGTAAAAGAAGAGTTCGGTTCAATTGACATTCTGGTCAACAATGCCGGTATCACCAAGGATGGTCTGATGCTGCGCATGACAGAACAGCAATGGGATGCCGTGATTGCCGTCAACCTGAAGTCGGCCTTCAACTTCATCCATGCCTGTGTGCCCGTGATGATGCGTCAGCGTGGCGGCAGCATCATCAATATGGCTTCTGTGGTGGGTGTCCACGGCAATGCAGGTCAGGCCAACTATGCCGCTTCGAAGGCAGGTCTGATAGCCCTCGCCAAAAGTATCGCTCAGGAGATGGGGCCCAAGGGCATTCGTGCCAACGCCATTGCTCCCGGTTTCATTGAGACGGCTATGACGGCTGCTCTTCCTGACGAGGTTCGCGAGCAATGGAAGCAGAAGATTCCACTTCGCCGCGGTGGTCAGGTTGAGGATATCGCCAATGTGGCAACATTCCTCGCCTCAGACCTGTCGAGTTATGTCAGCGGCCAGGTGATCCAGGTCGACGGTGGCATGAACATGTAGATTTGAAGAATTGAATAATTGAAGAATGGAAGTCATCTACGAGGACAACCATATCATCATCGTCAATAAAGGGAGCGGGGAGATCGTACAGGGGGACAAGACTGGCGATCGCCCCCTTTCTGATATTGTGAAGGATTATGTCAAGACGAAATATCAGAAACTGGGAGCCGTTTTCCTTGGTGTAGCACATCGTCTGGATCGTCCCGTCTCCGGTCTTGTCGTCTTCGCCCGTACCTCGAAAGCCCTCTCTCGCCTGAACAAGATGTTTGCCGAGGGTGAAGTCCATAAAACATATTGGGCCATCGTAAAGAACGCCCCTCGCGAACCAGAGGGAACACTGGAACACTGGCTGGTACGCAACGAGAAGCAGAACAAGTCGTATGCCTACGACCACGAAAAGCCTAATGCCAAGAAGGCTATTCTGAAGTATCGCATCATCGGGCATTCCGACAATTACACATTACTTGAGGTTTATCTGCTGACGGGACGACATCACCAGATCCGTTGCCAACTGGCAGCCATGGGCTGTCCCATCAAGGGCGACCTGAAATATGGTGCGCCCCGTAGTAATCCAGACGGAAGCATCTCGCTGATGGCACGCCGTGTGGAGTTCATTCATCCCGTCTCGAAAGAGACAATCATCGCCGAGGCTCCCATTCCGGATGAGCCACTGTGGAAAGCACTGACAGGCTTATGAACAGATGGTCTTTTCTCCTACTTTGGTTATTCTGCACGCATAGCGAAGCCCAGACCTTCGAACTGCGGAAAGAGCATGACAGTCTCTACTGGCTTAACGGCTGGCGTCTGCCCTACCCCGTATATCAGTTCCAAACCGGCGATGTCGATGGCGACGGTAACGAGGATGCGATGGTGGGCGTCATCAAGTCCACCCGTTTTTATCCAGAGAAAGGCCGCAGATTGTTTATCTTCAAGCAAGTGAATAAAAAAGCACGTCCTCTGTGGATGGGATCGAAGTTGGGGGGTATCCTCGAAGACTTCCGATACATAGACGGGAAGATACGTGCCCTGGAATCGACTACAGATTCACTTTATGTGGTATCAGACTACACGTGGGACAGTTTCGGCATGAAGTTTGACCACTACATCATCAAAGGTGTAAATAAAGAAACAGCAACAAAATCCTTTAGTCAATGAGAAAATTACTATTGACGGCTTGTGTGACAGCCTTGATTTGCGCCTGCAGCCAAAAGCAGAATGTAGTTCAAGTACCCCCGTCGCAGATCGACGTGGAGAAATTACTTGACAGTATTGATTACGACATGGATGTCAGCGGACTCTCGCTTGCCGACATCCGCACACTGCGTAATGCCCCTGCCGCTCAGCGCGGTCTTCCTTTTAGGGACTCTTACATCCGAGGCATCTACAACGCTACCACCTGGTACGACTCACTGATGTGGAAATTCGACGAGAAGGTGGAATCGGCAGGCATGGAGTCGAAGGAAGACGAGAGTTGGCGCGATTTCTACTACCGCATCATCGACGAGAAGAACCTACTGAACTACAATGACCAGGAGAAAGCCTTCATCAAACGCTTGCAGGAGCGTGAGGACGAGTTGGCCAAGCAGAATTTCGAGGTTCCCGAGGGGTTACGCGTAAACATGACCAATCTTCTGAATCCTACGCAGATCAAGGAATTTGACGAGCAATTGAGTCAGCGGTTAGGAGAAGATGGCTTTGCCATCGTACCAACCCAACATAACCAACTGTTCGAGGTGTACGAAGAAAACGACTACCGGGAATTCCCCAACTTCGTAACCACCGATCTCTACCTGCAACTCTATCACCTCTATATCGACTGCATGTTACGCGAGTTGGAAGAGAATCACCTGATGAAACTGATGACAGACTTCTCGCACGATATGTTCTATGCCATGGATCGCATGCTCAACTGGTCAGGCGGTGATGAACTGCTACGACAGACGGCTCTCAAGAATGCGGCCTACTACGTCATCGCCTATCAACTCTTCACTGGAAAAACACTCGGCACCGATGAGGAGATTGCCATCGCCAACCCAGAGACAGAATTGTGTCTGAACGCACAAGACTCATATAGCACCTTCATGAAAGACTACAAGAATATCCAGTTCGGCTACAGTCTCTTCCGTCCTCGTGGTCATTACACCCGTAGCGAGAAACTCCAACGCTACTTCCGAGGGATGATGTGGCTACAGACCGCCAACTTCGGCCTGGAGAACAAGGACGAGGTATTGGCTGCAGTGATGCAGACATACGCTCTGAAAAATGATGAGAAACTGGTAAAGAAATATGAGACATTGAACAACCTCATCACCTTCCTAATGGGCAAGCCCGACAACCTCACTATCATGCAAGTCAAGAAAGAGGTAGAGAAGTTGAACATGCAGATGGAAGACTTGTTGCACAACGACCAGGCCATCGACCAACTAACCGCCAAACTCGACGAGATCGGTAATAGGCAGACACGTATCCGTCCGAAATTCGAGAAGACCAGTCATAACAAGATCAACATCATGCCCCAGCGCTACCAGCCCGATGCCGAGGTACTGCAGGAGATGGTGGACTACGACAACAAGCCAACCCTCCGCGCCACACCGAAGGGACTCGACTTCTTTGCCGCCATGCAAGTTTCTACCGCCGAGAAGATTCTCATCGAGGAGGGACAAAAATGGCAAGGTTTTGCGCCGACACTCGATAAGATGAAAATGCGTATGCAGCAGATTAACTGGAACGAGACCATCGTCACCCAATGGATGAGCACCCTCAGGGCATTGTGTGATCGCGATCCGCAGTTGAACCTTCCCTACTTCATGGTGACCCCTGAGTGGAACCTGAAAGACCTGAATGCCATGCTCGCCTCGTGGGCTGAGTTGAAACACGATGCCATCCTCTATGCCAAGCAACCGGCAGGAGCCGAATGTGGTGGAGGCGGTCCCCCAGAGCCGGTTGTGAAGGGCTATGTGGAGCCTAACATCAGTTTTTGGAAGAAAGCCATTTCCCTGCTCGACAATACCGCACACCTCCTGAAAGAAGAAAACATGCTCACAGAAAAGATTGGTCATGCCACTGAACGTATCCGTGAGGAGGCCCAATTCCTGTTGAACGTCAGCGAGAAGGAATTGGCGGGCAAGGAATTATCTGAAGAAGAATACGACCAACTGCAATGTATCGGAGCAACCTTTGAGAACATTAGTCTAGATTTAATACGTGAGCCAGACCAGTATCTCATGGGTTGGAGCGACGTGCAAGGTGCAGATAAAAAGGTGGCTCTCGTGGCAGATGTCTACACTGCCAATGCCGACAATAATCCAGAGAAGGCCATTCTCTTCGAGGCGGTGGGCGATGCTGATGAAATCTATGTCGTCGTGGAAATAGGTGGCTATCTGTATCTGACACGTGGTGCCGTGTTGAGTTATCGTGAGTTTATCCAACCTATCGACGAGCCCCGTCTAACAGATGAGGAATGGCAGCAGCAATTGGAAAAGAACCCACGTAAGGGTGTGCCCGACTGGATGAAGCGCATCATCGTACCCCTCAATAAGATGCCTGAGGTGAATGAGGAGTTTTTCTATAGTTCTGGCTGTTAGTATGATATTGAGTGTATCTGCGCAAAGTGCAGATACACTCACTGTCGTTCTCACCGGCGACATCCTACTCGATCGTGGGGTACGCCAGGTCATCAATCGGCATGGAGTCAGCCATCTCTTTTCGGATGGTATCGACTCCGTGTTCCGTCAGGCTCAGATTGTCGTAGGCAATCTCGAATGTCCTGCCACAAAAATTGAGGCACCCGTCTTCAAACAATTCATCTTCCGAGCCGAACCAGAATGGCTCGACACCCTGTGCCAACATGGCTTCACCCATCTAAATCTTGCAAACAACCATTCTATTGATCAAGGGCGCGAAGGACTCATCGACACAAAACAGAATATCGAAAAGGCTGGCATGATACCAATCGGCGCAGGCCAGAACATGACAGAAGCGTCGCAACCCGTCCTCTTGGCTTCTGAGCCTCGCAATGTCTGGCTTATACCCTCATTGCGCCTCGCCCTTGAGAACTATGCTTACCTGCCTGACAAGCCTTGCGTCAGTCAAGAACCAATGGATTCTCTTTTGGAGCGTGTCTTCCGCTTGCGCCAAGCAGACTCCACCGCAGTCATCATTGTTTCTCTTCATTGGGGCGGTGAACACACCCATCAACCCGTTCTGCGTCAACGTTATGAGGCTCATCAAATAATACACGCAGGAGCCGACATTCTGGTCTGTCACCATACTCACACCCTACAGACCATCGAAGACTTCCAAGGCCACAAAATCTACTACAGTATCGGCAATTTCATCTTCGATCAGCGCAAGCCCTTAAACACCCGTGCCTGTATCGTCCGCCTGCATATCGATAAGGATGGCTTCCAAGTAGAAACCATTCCTATCGACATCCGCAACTGCGTACCTTTCAGGTCATCAAAGAATACATGAGGAAACGAAAAAGCCCCGAATCATTTCTGACTCAGGGCTTCACTTTGAAAAAAGGGGGCGGCCTCCTACTCTCCCGCATTGCATTGCAGTACCATCGGCGCAGGCGGGCTTAACTTCTCTGTTCGGAATGGGAA
>Ga0310691_10007562_pt1 | contig 11288 bp, 9 predicted proteins | sample 176DNAGHGlowgp2_FD_203887 | JGI IMG/M metagenome (GOLD analysis project Ga0310691, IMG submission 203887) | Sheep rumen microbial communities from Palmerston North, Manawatu-Wanganui, New Zealand - 1766 DNA GHGlow gp2 (v2) (version 2) | ecosystem: Host-associated > Mammals > Digestive system >... | reverse complement strand
AACCGGATCATGGCGACCGCATCTTTTCTGTGGCAGCGCCGCATATTTTCGCACTCGACCGGATTCTTCACCGCTTTTAAGAACGTGGTCGGATTGATCCGGTCATTGAGCGCATTGTTCTCCGAAAGAGATCTCCAGACAGCGGCGCTGATACGTCCCTTTTCCAGAAGAACGGCATGCCCGCTCATCCGGCCCGCTTCTTCAAAGAAGCTCTGGTAAGGCGCGGTCTCCACACCGTTTTCTGCAAGACCCTGCAGAACCTCCGCAGGGATCCTGCTCTCATCCGCAAACAGCCGGATCTTTTCCTGTGTCATGATAAGGAAGGCCAGGAAAACCGGCGTGCAGGGAATATCGCTGCCCCGGAGGTTTAAAAGCCAGCATATATCGTCAAGGGAGGTCAGAACATGCATGTCACTCCCCCGCATTTTCATGGCCAGCCGCACCTGCGTAATCTTTTCTTTCGCAGAAAGGCCCGCGTATTTTTCATCCAGCTGCCAGACCGGAGACTGCGGGAGCGCAGGGCGGTCGGGCCAGACACGTCCGACCAGATCCTTATCCATGCAGAAGCGAACCCCTGCAGGAAGCTTCTTCTCCAGCTTTTCACAGGCTGCTTCGCTGATGCACCTGCCGTCAAAGCCCAGCACATCCCCCTTTTTGAGCTTTTCTGCCAGGAACTCCTCCACGGTGGGTACGTCCGGCTCACCCATGCGGTACAGGGTGATCCCGCTTCCGGAAAGCTCGCGGGCTGCCTGTACAAAATATCTGCCGTCGGTCCAGAGTCCCGCTTCTTCTGCGGTCACCACCGCCGTGCCCGCGGATCCGGTAAACCCGGTCAGGAATTCCCGGCATCGGAAATAGGGTCCCGCATACTCGGAATCATGAAAATCCGCCGTTCCCACCAGGTATGCGCTCACCTGCTCTTCTGCCATCACATGTCTGAGGTCCTCTATCTGTCTTCTTATATTTCTGTCGTTACTCATATTCCTTCCCGTGTTCCTTAAGCGCATCTTCAATCGCCCCGGAGATCGCCTCCCCGTAGGTCGGATAAGCCCGCATGGCCATCCGCAGCTGGTTCGCCGTCAGTCCGTTGGCAATGGCCGTAGCCATCTCACCGATCATGTCCGTCGCCCTGAGGCACATGATCTGGGCCCCGACCAGCGTGTTAGTGTAAGCCTCAAAGAGAAGCTTCACAAATCCCCGGTGTTCGTCGGTGAGGATCGCCTTTCCGTTCTCCCGCATCATCGCGATACCGGTCTTGACTTTCATATTATATAAAGCCGCTTCCGCCTCCGTACATCCCACGGAAGCGATCTCCGGATCGGAGAAAATACAGATCGGCACCAGCGGAATGGCCACATACATTCCGTTCGGAACCACGGACAGCTGCAGCCGGTGTCCCCGCTTTGCGATATGCTCCACCACGTACGCTCCCTGCGAAGCCGCCACATGGGCCAGACGCATTCTGGCCACGGTATCACCGATGGCATATACGCCGGCCTGGGTCGTCCGGTAGGGTGCCTTTGTCACGGGACGTCCGTCCCTGAGTTCTACCTCACAGTCTTCCGCCAGGACCTCATCCATTCGGGGACGCCGTCCCACTGAAAGAAGGACCCGGTCTGCCGCCGCAGAGGCCATTTTCCCGTTTCTGCGGTACTCCACCTGCACTTCCCCTTCGGTCTCGCCGGGCTCATTTTCCCGGATACCGGTAACAACCACGCCGCAGAGCACCTCCACGCCCTTGTCCTCCAGGCTTTCCTGCAGCTCGCAGGAAATGGTCTCATCCATGGAATCCAGGAGTCTCGAGCTCATCTCCAGCATGGTAACCTTCGCGCCCAGGGTTGCGTAGATGGTCGCCAGCTCCACCCCGATGATGCCGCCGCCGATGACCACCAGGCGGTCATAGCACCAGTCCGGTTCCGCCAGCAGCTTTCTGCTGGTCATAACCTGCGGCAGTTTAACCCCCGGAAGATCCGGGATGACCGGATGGGCGCCGTTCGCCAGAATCACATTTTCCCCGTAGACATAGTCCGTCCCGGCGGCGGTGATAATCTCCACCGCATTGTTCCGGTGAAGCCGGCCCGTTCCGTAGCGGATCTCGGCCCCGCTCTCCGAAAGACGCCGGAGCACCCGCGCCCGGAGCTTCTCTACGCTTTCCTTCTTATATTTCTGCAGTCCTGTGTAATCGTAGCTCACATCCCCGATGGTGATGCCGAACTTTCCGCTTCTCTGAATGTCCCGGTATACCCAGGTTGCCTGCAGCATGGATTTGGCCGGCACACACCCTGTGTTGATGCAGGCGCCGCCGACCAAATCCTTTTCTATCAGAACTGTACGCATCCCGAGACGGGCGGCGTGTTCCGCCGCCGTATATCCTCCCGGGCCTCCGCCAATTACTACCAGATCATACCGTTCCGCCATATCTTCCCCCCTGATACTGCGACACGTTTACAGCAGGTGAATGTGATGCTCCTCCGCTGTCGCCCGAATGCCGTCCGGCCATACCGAAGACTGCACCTCGCCGATGTGGGCTTTCCGCAGGAAGAACATGCAGATTCTGGACTGTCCGATGCCGCCGCCGATGGTGAGCGGAAGTCTTCCCTCCAGAAGGGCCTTCTGGAACGGCAGTCCTGCCCTGTCCTCGCAGCCGGATTTCTTCAGCTGGGCTGCCAGGGAACGCTCGTCCACGCGGATACCCATGGAGGACAGCTCCAGGGCAATGTCCAGTACCGGATAATACACGATGATATCGCCGTTCAGAGACCAGTCATCATAGTCCGGTGCCCGGCCGTCGTGCCGTTCGCCGGAACGCAGCTTATCACCGATCTGCTCGATGAAGATCGCACCGTGAAGCTTGGCTGCCTTGTACTCTCTCTCCTTCGGCGTAAGATCCGGGTACATGTCTTCCAGCTCCTGGGAAGTCAGGAAGGTGATGTCGTTCGGCAGCACTCTTCCGATATAGTCATATTCGTAGGCCATGTAATCCTCGGTCACCTTCAGTGCCTTATACACGGCGTGCACCGTTTCCTCCAGGAAGGTCCGGGTCCGGTCATTCCTGGTGATGACCTTCTCCCAGTCCCACTGGTCTACATAGATGGAATGGATATTATCTGTATCTTCATCGCGGCGGATGGCGCTCATATCTGTATAGATGCCCTCGCCGGGCTCAAACCCGTACTCCTTCAGGGCATAGCGTTTCCACTTTGCCAGGGACTGGACCACCTCAGCGGGACGATCGTCCTGTTCTCCGACACCGAAAGACACCGGACGCTCGACACCGTTCAGGTTGTCGTTCATGCCGGTCTCCGGCCATACAAACAGCGGTGCGGACACGCGGGACAGGTTCAGCTGCTTTGCCAGCTCTCTCTGGAAAAAATCCTTGATGATCTTGATGGCCGCCTGCGTTTCCCGCAGCGAAAGGATCGGCTTATATCCTTCCGGGATGATCAAATGCTCCATGGTATACCTCCGTAATTTTCTTTGTCTGTACAGTTATAGCAAACTTGGCGTGAATCTGCAACACCGGACTAAACGTTCCCTGCTGTTTTATCACTGTTTTTTTACGAAACTGATTGACCTTTTCGGACAAAGTAAGTATAATAGACTTCGCGTAAGAAATCGGGGCGTGGCGTAGTTTGGTAGCGCGCTCGGCTGGGGGCCGAGAGGTCGCAAGTTCAAATCTTGTCGCCCCGACGCACAAAGAGGCTGAATCCTAAAAGATTCAGCCTCTTTGCTGTTTATCGTATTCTGTCTGGTCTCTTTACCTCAGTTTCAGCAGTGCTCCCAGAAGGGATGTGCCGTCAAATGCCTCTTTCTCCGGCTTCTGCACCGGTGCATTCTCCGCCTTTGCACTGTCAACTGCCGAGGAAACGCCGTTCAAAAGAGTCGGCGCAATGATGCTCAGAACCTGGGCGACCTGGGCCGCATTCAGTCCGGACTCCTTCTCCATCTCATTCATGGCCGGAGAATCCTTTCCGAGAATATGGCCGATAATCTTGGCGCCGTCTTCCTCATCAGCCTCTTTCATCTGATCCGCCACAGACTTTTTGCTGCTGTGCTGCCCGAGGGCGCTGAGCAGGGATGCCGCACCCGACTGGGAGGAGGCATTGTTCGTCATCGCCTTCATCAGAATCGGAATGGCAATCAGAAGAAGCTTTGTGATCTGTTTGGACGTAAGTCCGGTCTTACCGGCGATGGTTCCGACAGAATTCTCTTCTGTCATGGAACCGAGAAGCAAGCTCAGAAGATTCATAATTTTTCTCCTTTTTGATGATGCGTTAACGAGTCACTCTGTTAAAATAATACATCAGAATTCTGAAAAATGCATCCCCCGGCTGCACTTCTTTCCATCCCCCCCAAAGTATGGTATTCTTGCAGTATAGACGACGTAAAAGCATGGGCGTTTCACACTGGGAGCTTCGCTATGATTAGTTTTGATTTGGATATGACCCTTCTGGATCATAAAACCGGAAAAATTCCGGACAGCGCCATGGAGGCCATAGACCGGCTGCGGAAATCGGGCCGCCGGATTGTCCTCGCCACAGGCCGGGATATGGACAACCGGTACAGCCGGCCCTGGCGCGACCTCATCGCTCCCGACGGCATCGTCCATATGAACGGCACCAAGGTCACGGCCGGAGGCGAAATCATATTCGATCACCGGTTCGACCCGGAGCTTTTAAAGCGCATTCTCCGCTTCTGCGACGCCCGGGGGTACGGCATCGGCATGACCATCGGCAATGACGATTACTACATCCATCCCGAGGTGGTCCGGGCCAATGATATCCGCCACTGGGGCAGCTGCGGAAGACAGTTCCTGGACCCCTGGAAAATTCCGGAGCTTCCCGTCCGGACACTCGCCTTCATCGGAGACCGGGAACAGGTGGCGGTGATGGAAAAAGAATTCCCGATGCTCCGCTTCCCCATGTTTTCCACCTACACCGGGGCAGACGTCATCGAAAAGGGCTGCTCCAAGGCGGACGGCCTCATCCGGCTCGCCCGGGCCTTCGGCGAGGACGAAAGTCTCTCCGATACCGTGGCCTTCGGGGACAGCATGAACGATATGGAAATCATCCGTGCCGCAGGATGCGGCGTAGCTATGGGCAATGCCATCCCCGCACTGAAAGAAGCCGCCGACTACGTGACCGACCCCATCGACAGGGACGGGATATGGAATGCATGTAAGAAATTAGGGCTGTTTTAGACGCAGCGCGTCTTGTCCACCACCCGGAAACATAAAAGCATCGCAGTGAGAGTAAACTCTCCTGCGATGCTTTTTTATTTCCGGGTGGTGCCGGAATAAACTAATATTTTCTCCACGTCGGGGGATAGAACAGCATCATCAGCGGGAAGATCTCCAGTCGTCCGGCCAGCATATCGAAGATGAGGACCAGCTTGGAGAAGTTGCTGAAGAATCCGAAGTTCTGTGTCGGACCCACCATGGCGAGTCCCGGTCCGATATTGTTGAAGGTGGCGGCCACCGCCGTGAAGTTGGTTACCAGGTCATATCCGTCCAGGGAAACCAGCAGGCTGGAGACCGCAAAGATCAGCACGTAAAGCACCAGGAATATGTTGATGGAACGGGTCACGCTCAGATCCACGGACTTGCCGTCCATCTTGACCTTGCATACCATGTTCGGATGCAGGAACAGCTTGAATTCCTTGTGGGCGTTCTTCATGGCGATCACCAGGCGGGATACCTTGAAGCCGCCGCCGGTACTGCCGGCGCAGGCGCCGATCAGCATGAGAAGCACCAGCACGGTCTTCGGCGCAGACGGCCAGAGGTCGAAGTCTGTCGTTCCGAATCCGGTGGTCGTGATGATGGAGGCCACCTGGAAAAAGGCTTCATGCAGTGCTCTTCCGGCGCTGTGATAGAAGGACGCGGTCGTGGCGGTGATGATGGCCACGGCGCAGGCCACGATGCCGAAGTAGGCCCGGGGCTCTTCACTGGAAAATGCCCCGCGGAAGTTCTTCATGACAAGCAGGAAGTATACGTTGAAGTTAACGCCGAACAGCAGGCAGAACACCGCGGTGATGGTCTGCAGGTGCGGTGCATAAGCCGCAAGGCTGTTGTTGGTGATGGCAAATCCTCCCGTTCCCGCAGTGCCGAAGGCGATGCAGAAGGCGTCAAATACCGGCATTCCCGCCAGGATCAGCACGATAATCTGCACGACCGTCATGGCAAAATAGATCTGGTAGAGAATCATGGCCGTGGTCTTGACCTTCGGAAGCATACGCTCCACGCTGGGACCCGGGCTCTCCGCCTTCATCAGGTTCATGTGGGAACCCCCGGTCAGAGGAAGCAGACTCAGGATAAATACCAGTACGCCCATGCCTCCGACCCAATGGGTAAAGCTTCTCCAGAACAGAATGCAGTGGGACAGGGATTCCACCTCCGGCAGGATACTGGCTCCCGTGGTGGTAAATCCGGACGCTGTCTCAAATACCGCATCCACCGGGTTCTGAATAGACCCGGTAAGCAGAAATGGCAGGGCTCCCGTAAGGCTCAGCACAATCCAGCTGAGAGAAACCGTCGCCATACTCTCCGCCGTATAGTAGATCTGCCGCTTCGGCTTTCTCAGCACCAGCGGCACGCCGATCACAAGGCAGATCAGCATCGACAGAAGAAATCCGATAATCTCCCGCTCTCCGTAAATCACGGCGACCAAGCAGGGCAGCGCCATGAATCCTGTCTGGAAGATGCAGATCCACCCGAGAATATAGAAAATAATGGAATAATTCATTTGGTATCTGCTCCTATTCCGCCAGAATATCCTTGATATCGTGGAGACCGGTATGGCTTGTTACCACAATCACGGTATCCCCGGGCTGAATCTGGTCCTGGCCGCGGGGGATAATGATCTTGCCCTTTCGCATCAGGGCTGCAATCAGGAGATTCTTCCGGAGCTTCAGCTCCATCAGCGGCTTCTCCGTTACCCCGGATTCCTCCCGGATAATGAATTCCAGCGCTTCCGCCTTGTTGTCCAGGATATGATACAGGGTCTCCACGTTGCTGCCGATGGAATTCTGCATTGCCCGGACATACTGCAGGATGTAGTCTGCGGTAATGTACTTCGGATAGATCACGCTGCCCAGGTCCAGACGGCCGATGAGCTCATCAAACTGAAGACGGTTTACCTTCGTAACCAGCTTGGCGCTGCTGTTGTCCCGGGCAAACATGGAAAGGAAGATATTCTCTTCATCGATATTGGTCAGAGTGACGAAGGACTCTGTATTTGCCAGGCCTTCCTCGATCAGGAGGTTCTGGTCCGTTCCGTCTCCGTGGATGACGATGGTATTCTCCAGCTTCTCGCTGAGGTTTTCACAGCGATCCCGGTCACGCTCCACAATCTTGACGCGGATATTCATCTTTTCCAGCATTCCCGCCAGATAATAGGAAATGGTGCTTCCGCCGATGATCATCGTGCTCTTGACCTGGTTGGTCTGCAGTCCGATGCGGTGAAAGAATGCCGCGGATTTCTCCGGAGAGGCAATGATGGAAACCTTATCGCCATTCTCCAGCACAAACTGTCCGCTGGGGATAAAGACCTCATCTCCCCGCTCCACGCCGCAGAACAGGATCTCCGGGTGCAGCTTATTGTCGATATCCATGATCTTCTGGCCGGCGAGGCCGAATTCCTCTTTCAGCCGGAACTTCAGAAGCTCGATACGGTTCTTGGCAAAGGAATCAATCTGAATCGCGGAGGGGAAGCGGAGAACCTTGGAAATCTCCGTGGCTGCCGCCAGCTCCGGATTGATGATCATCGAGATGCCCATCTGCTCTTTGATGAATCCGATCTCATTGCTGTAAATGGGATTCCGGACTCTGGCGATGGTGTGGCAGTGGCCCGCGCGTCTCGCGATCAGACAGCACAGAAGATTCAGCTCATCTTCCGCCGTGACGGAGATGAATACATCCGCCGTCTTGATGCCCGCTTCTATCTGCGTGGTAATGCTGGCTCCGTTGCCAACCAGGCGGATGGCATCGATGTCCTCGGAAATCTTTGACAGTTTTTCCGCATTCTTATCCACCATAACAACATTGTGGCCTTCCCGGACCAGCATATCCGCCAGGGTTACGCCGACTTTTCCGCAGCCGATAACAATGATATTCATACTTTAATCCTTTTCTGGTAAATGCACATAATCGAACTTATCATAGCATTGTCGATAGAAAATTGCAACAATTCAACATTTTCCATTCCTTTTATGATATGATACAATATATAGGGGTCGGAGTCCCTCCGTCCCGGAGAATTACAAGATAAAGGAATGATTCATATGGCACAGAATTCAGGCAGAAACCGCCCGTCCGGAGGTCGGAGAACCACCCGGCAGGCAGCATATGGCCGCACAGGAAGAAGAAGCAGCCCCCGGAGAACCACGGCTCCCCGGAGCTCCTCCTCCGCCCGCCGCAGAAAAAAGAGAAGAAAACAGGGGACCCAGCTTCTGCTGGCCTATCTGCTCCGCGCAGCTTCCATTCTTCTTATCCTTCTGCTCCTGTGGTTTGTCGTGAAGGGCATTGCAGGAATCTTCCACCCAAAGGATGCGGAAACGGAGACCGTGACGGAAGAAACGGAGACTGTCACTGAAACAGAACCGGAAACCCCGGAGGAGACCGAGCCGGATAACCGCATTTTCTCCAACGGCCGTTATATTGACCCCTCCCGGCCCATGGTAGCGCTCACCTATGACGACGGCCCCGAACCGAAGGTGGGCAATGTCATCATGGACAGCCTGCTGGAAGTGGACGGCCGCTGCACCTTCTTCATGGTCGGCAACACCGTAGCCCGGTCGGAGGAATCCAAGGCCGAGGTGAAACGTATGGCCGAAGAAGGATTCGAGGTAGCCAACCATTCCTATGCGCATAAATACTATAATAAGCTGAGTTCGCAGGAAGTCATCGACGATGTTCTGAAGTGCAACCAGGCGATTAAGGATGTCTGCGGCGTGGAGCCCACTGTCTTCCGCCTGCCCGGCGGCATCATGACCGACGCCGTCCGGAATTCCGTGAAGATGCCGATCATCTCCTGGAGCATCGATACCCTGGACTGGAAAACAAGAGAGGCGGCAGCCACCATCAACGCCGTGCTCGGCGAGGACGTCCACGTGCAGGACGGCGATATCATCCTGATGCATGAGCTTTATGTCTCCACGGGAGAAGCCAGCAAGGTCATTATCCAGACGCTGACCAACCTCGGCTTCCAGCTGGTTACGGTATCGGAGCTGATCCAGTACCGATCCGGCGGACTGATCGAACCCGGCAAACAGTACGGCCACTTCTATCTCTCCGACCTGCCCCCGGAGATGCTGCAGGCCCCGGCCGAAGGCGAATCGGCGGAGAGTACGCCCGAGGAAACCTTCCCCACCGACGGTGCCGTGCCGGAAAGCACAGAAGAAAGCTCTGCGGAATCCCTTCCGGCAGAGTCCACCGCTTCCCTGTAAAAGCATTGCATATACTGCTTTATAAAAAAGCTTCCGGTTATCCCGGAAGCTTTTTTTCGAGTGCCTTCTGTTCGTTTTTGATTTCCCAGTGTATCAGGAATGTCAGAAGTCCGCGGAGCAGAATAATGGCGCCGAGAATTCCCAGCTCGGACCATTCCCGCACGACCACGGTTCTGAGCACCTCTCCGCCCATCTTGAATTCCAGCGCAAGGGCAATTCCTTCGGCCAGCTCCAGCCGGCATTTGCTGTCTTTGTGCAGCCACCGCCAGAAACACTTGACGGCTGTATACACCAGAACACAGACGCCGAAGAGTTCCATCAGCATGGTGCACAGCAGCACAACATCCTGCAGCACATTCTCCATCGCCACAATAATCTCTGACATACTCTCCCCTCTCTTCTCATCCTTCCTTTGCGCTTTACCAACAGGAAAAAGACTGGTAAACTGTTCCTAGGAATTATCCCGCAGCGGAGGAATCTTTATGCCGACCAAAAAGCGTGTATTTGATATTATACAGATTGGACATGATTACGACTTTCCCAGCCGTGCCTTTGACTTCTTTATCATGGGCATGGTTGTGGTCAATCTGGCCATCGCCATCCTGGAAACCTTTGACATATCCCCTGCCCTGAGAGCGGTTCTTGACAACTTCGAACGCTTTACGGTCATCTGCTTTACCATAGAGTATCTTCTGCGCATATGGACGGCGGAATACCTCTACCCCAAGGAGGACAGAGCCTCGGCCATCCGGCGCTACATGACCTCCTTCAGCGGCATCATCGACCTCCTGTCCTTCCTGCCCTTCTACCTGCCCATCTTTTTTCCGGCAGGCGTTGTGGCTTTCCGGATGCTGCGGGTCATCCGCATCTTCCGGCTGTTCCGGGTCAACTCCTACTACGATGCCCTCAACGTCATCGGCGATGTCGTAAACAGCAAAAAGGATCAGCTTCTCAGCTCCATCTTCATCATCCTGATTCTGATGGTCGCGTCCTCTCTCTGCATGTACAGTCTGGAGCATGAGGCGCAGCCGACGGTATTCAAAAACGCCTTTTCCGGCCTGTGGTGGTCCGTTTCCACCCTTCTGACCGTGGGTTACGGCGATATCTACCCGGTAACCCTGGCCGGGCGCATCTTCGGCATCATCATCACCTTCCTGGGTGTGGGCATGGTGGCCATTCCCACCGGTATTCTCTCCGCGGGATTCGTGGAGCAGTATACCCGGGTCAAGTCCCTGAGTGCCTATTCCGAGGATAATGACATCCGTTTCGTGCGCCTCGAAATTCCGGAAAGCCATCCCTGGTCCGGAAAGCAGGTCTCTTCCCTGCCGCTGCCGCCGGGTCTGATTCTTGCAATTATTCAGCGAAAAAGCCAGGTGATCGTACCCCATGGCGATTCGCAGATCCTTCCCGGTGACAATCTGATCCTCGGTGCGGAAAGCTTCCAGGATGACGCCAACCTGAATCTGAAAGAGCTTACCATCCGGGCAGATCATCCATGGAATGGACGGTTCATCAAAGACCTGGATATTCCGCGCCAGTCCCTCATCGTCATGGTACGGCGCGACGGTAAAACCCTCATTCCCACCGGAAGTCTCAAGCTTCTGGACGGCGATACCATCCTGCTTTACACAAAGCTTCGGCTCGCCCTCTCGGAAGCCAACACCATCGAAGTATAACTCTACTCCTCTTCTTCCTCTCCGTTGGAGAAGGAATATCCGGCCTCTGTCAGTTTCTCCGCAATGATCTTTTCGGTTTTGTGGAACTGGCGGAGGCTGTTGTTGTAATCATAGGGGTCCGAATACCTCTGCAGCTGCAGCCGGTCCTTCCCCATGGCCGTGACCACCGCC
>Ga0310691_10007561_pt1 | contig 11289 bp, 10 predicted proteins | sample 176DNAGHGlowgp2_FD_203887 | JGI IMG/M metagenome (GOLD analysis project Ga0310691, IMG submission 203887) | Sheep rumen microbial communities from Palmerston North, Manawatu-Wanganui, New Zealand - 1766 DNA GHGlow gp2 (v2) (version 2) | ecosystem: Host-associated > Mammals > Digestive system >... | reverse complement strand
TGGGCACGTTGCCCGTGTAGAGTTTTACGATGCCTGCTTTTTCGGGGGCAATGAGCGATACATAGTCGCGGACTTCGTGGTAGGCTTCTTCGTCGTTGATGTGGATACTCTCGAAGGAGGTGTTGAAGATGTCGCGGATGAGGGCGATGGCCCGGCCTTCTTCTTCGAATATCAGTTGGGGTCGCTGCTGTGTCTTCTGTACTTTGGTGATGGCGTCCTCCCAGCGCTTGTTGAGTACTTTGAGCTCAGCATCGAGTTCGGCTACCCGTTTGCCTTCTGCGACGGTTCTGACGATGACGCCGCAGTTCTTGGGTTTAATGCTGTGGATGAGTTGCTTCAGGCGCGCACGTTCTTCGCCGCTCTTTATTTTGGAAGATACTGAAACCTTGTCGCCGAAGGGCACCAGGACGAGGTATCGCCCAGCAAAGGATATTTCGCCCGTCAGCCGGGGGCCCTTTGTAGAGATGGGTTCCTTGACAATCTGCACCATCACTTCTTGTCCGACGGTGAGCGATGTCTGCACGCTACCGTCCTTGGGCAGTTCGGGCTGGCGCACGGCCTTGGCGAAGGGATAGAGTTTCTTCCGGTCGCTCTGCACCTGCTTGAGGTACTTTGCAAAGGAATTGAATTGACCGCCTAAGTCAAGATAGTGAAGAAAGGCTTCGCGCTCATAGCCTACATCGACGAAGCAAGCGTTAAGACCTGGCATCAGTTTCTTAACCTTCGCAATGTAGATGTTGCCAACGGAGAAGGACGCTTGCCGGGGCTCGGTCTGATACTCTACGAGTTTCTGGTCTTCGAGCAGGGCAATCGAAATCTCTTTCTGCTGGACGTCGATTACTACTTCGCTTGTCATTTCTTTTCTTCTTGTTAGGTTTTTAAAATGATGAGGGGATGATAGGGTTCAAAATTGGGTGATGGCGACCGGCTTTCATTTTGCCATTCCTCCATCACCCAACATCGTTAAAGACTTGAACAGCTTACTTGCTCTTATGTCTGTTCTTGCGCAGTCTCTTCTTACGCTTGTGAGTTGCCATCTTGTGGCCCTTTTTCTTTTTACCGTTTGGCATAGCTGTTAAATGATTTATATGTTATTAATACTTTGTGAGTTATCTCTCGATAGTGAAAGCCTCTTTTATTCGCCGCGCATCTCCTGAAGGAAGCTCTTCGAGGGCTTGAAACTCGGAATCTCGTGAGCCGCAATCTGAATGGTGGTATTGGCTTTTATATTTCGGGCGGTCTTGGCCTTGCGCTTCTTCACATTGAAGCTGCCAAATCCTCGCAGGTAGACATTTTCGTGCTTCTCAATAAGACTATCCTTGACGGCAATCATAAAGCCTTCTACAACGGCTGTAACTTCTTTTCTTCCCACACCCGTCGCATCCACAATCTGGTTGATAATATCAGCTTTTGTCATTTGTACTAAAGTTAAATTGTTATATTTTTTTACTTTACACCTTATAAAAGGGTCTGCAAATATAATGCTTTTTTACGGGATACCCAAATTTTTTTAAGTTTTTTGCATAAAAAAGGGGGCTTTATGGTGGAAAGTTACAATCAGAAATCCCTGAAAACACACTCGAAGGGAACTAAAAAAATAGGCATCGGACTCATTCGCCGATGCCAGTTGTTAAGATTTCAGATAAGAATAACCCTGCGGACTTCCATCATGAAGATTAGTATTCCATCACTGCTGGAAGTTCCTTGGCCTGGGCTATCATCTTCTCTACTTCGACGACAGCAGGTACGCGGCCGACGAGGTGTTTCTGTTCGTTTACTTCCTCCAGCTTGGCCTGAAGTTTCTCGGCCACACGGTGCTGCAGTTCCTTCACGGTGTCTACACCGGCAGCCTCGAGGAGCTCGGAGAACTGTGGGCCTACACCCTTGATACGCATCAGGTCGGCATGGTTGGCCCAGGTAAGAACGAGTTTCGGAGAGATGTCGGCCTTTTCTGCCAATGCCTTGCGGCCAGCGGGCTTGGCACACTCCTTGAGAAGAGCCTCTACGGTTTCGATACCAGCTGCGATGAGCTTCTTTGCATACACTTCGCCGATTCCTTCGACGTCAATAATTTTGTAAGCCATGACACTACTTTTTAAAGGGTTAGTATAATAAAAATAACAGTTAGTACGCTTTTGTACGCAAATTTACACATTATCGGCGAAACTGCCAAATATTTTTTCACCTTTTTTCGATTTTTCCTTGTCCATTCCACTAATTATTACTATATTTGCAGAAAGATTTTATGAAACAAAGAAACATGAAAAAGCTGATCACCATCGCCCTGGGAATGTTCTGTGCGATAACCCTTGCGGCTCAAGAGACAAAACCATTGCCCAAACCCAACAAGAAAGTGAAGATGAGCCTGTTCGAAGCTCTCGACAAACGCCAGTCGGTGCGCGAATATTCCGACCGGGACATCTCCGACAACATGCTCTCACAACTGCTGTGGGCTGCCTGCGGCATCAACCGACCCGACGAGCAGCGCATCACGGCTCCATCTGCCATCAACGCACAGGACATCACCGTCTATGTCTGCAGAGCTGACGGTGCATGGCGCTACGACGCTGCCAGCCACAGCCTTGTGAAGGTCTCGGCAAAAGACCTGCGCACCCTCGTAGCCGACCGCCAGGAATTTGCCGCTACGGCTCCCGTCAGTCTCGTCATGGCCAGCAACGTCAGCAAGGTGCGCAACCACAGCGACCTCGGAGCAATGGATGCCGGCTATGTATCGGAGAACATCTGCCTGGCCTGCACGGCGCTCGGACTGGCCACAGTGCCTCGTGCCACCATGAACAAGGAACAACTGAAGAAAGAGCTACAGCTGGGCGACAGCGACGTCCTCATGCTCAACAATCCCGTGGGGTATGCAAAGAAATAAGGAATGTTTATTGTTGACAAATAAAAGAATATGAAGAAAACTAAGATTGTCTGTACCATTAGCGACTATCGCTGCGACCAGGACTTCCTGAGAAAACTGTTCTTCGCAGGAATGAATGTCGTTCGCATGAACACTGCCCACGGAACACCCGAAGGTATGCGAAAAGTAATAAATAATGTACGCGCGACGTCACAACTCATCGCCCTGATGATTGACACCAAGGGACCGGAAATCCGAACCACTACCACGCAAAGTCCCATCAGCTACAAGACGGGCGAAGTGGTGAATATCTTCGGACGACCAGAGATGGAAACAACCCACGACATCATCAACATGTCCTATAAAGACATCACCCGCAATGTGCGCGTCGGCGACCAGATACTCATCGACGACGGTGAGCTCGCCATGCGCGTCACCGAAAACACAGGAGAGAAGCTCGTAGCTCAGGTGCTGAACGACGGAACGCTCGGCTCGCGGAAGAGCGTCAACATCCCGGGCGAACACATACAACTGCCATCGGTCACCGAGAAAGACAGGCAGAACATCCTCTTCGCCATCGAAGAAGACATCGACTTCATCGCCCACTCCTTCGTGCGCAACGCCGAAGACGTACACGCCGTGCAACGCATCCTCGACGAGCACCACTCCGACATCAAGATTATCTCGAAGATTGAAAACCAAGAAGGTGTCGACAACATCGATGAAATCATCGATGCTTCCTACGGCATCATGATTGCACGCGGCGACCTCGGCATCGAAGTGCCCCTGGAAAAGATACCGGGCATTCAGCGTGAAATCATCCGCAAGTGCGTGGATAAGAAGAAACCTGTCATCGTGGCTACCCAGATGCTCCATTCGATGATCAACAACCCTCGACCCACTCGCGCTGAGGTGACCGACATCGCCAATGCCATCTATTCGAACACCGACGCACTGATGCTCTCAGGCGAGACGGCATCAGGCAAGTATCCCGTAGAAGCCGTAAAGACCATGGCAGCCATCGCCGAACAAGCCGAAACCGACCGTCTGGCTCTGCACGACTTCGAGATTCCCCTGCGCCCCGACTGTTCGCAGAAAGAGTTCCTTGCACATGCTGCCATCGATGCCACACGCCGACTCGGAGCCGCAGGCATCATCGCCGACACCCTTTCGGGTGAAACCGTGCGCCACCTGGCAGCCTTCCGAGGCCCCTCCCCTATCCTCGCCATCTGCTATGTAGAGAAGACGCAGCGGCTGCTGAACCTCTCCTACGGCGTCATCCCCATTTCCCAACGCAAGCATGTGTCGCCCGAAATCATGTTCACGGCAGCCATCCGTATGCTCCGGCAGAAAGGATTTATCAAGATAAGCGACCGCATCGCCTACCTCAGCGGTAACCTCGGAAAGAATGCCGGAACAACCTTCCTCGAAATCAATCCCGTGCGGCAGTTCTTCGACAAGACCTACGAGTTCCACCTGCCCGAATACGTCGCCGACCGTTGATTTTTCGACAAGATGCAATAATAACGGCTTTTCTGCGTTATAATATAAATAATGTATAAGGAATGGAACGCAGAAGATTGCTTAAGATATACATGGCATCAGGCTCAAGGTACAGCTTGCTGTGCCTATTGTGTCTGATGCTTTTCAGTTGCGGTGCCGAGAAGCATCTGAAGAAGGCAGAGAAATACATGGCCATCGGCGAATACTTCGATGCCGCCAGCGAATACAAACGCGCCTACTCGATGACGCCTGCGAAGGAACGTGACAAACGAGGACAGATAGCGCTGAAGATGGCTCGCTGCAACGAGAAAATCAATGCCACATCGAAGGCCATCTCTGCCTACCGCAACGCCATCCGCTTCGAACAGGCAAGTCCCGAAGACCGGTTGGCCTACGGACGCCAATTGCTCAGAAACGGTGACTACAAGACGGCTGCAACAGAGTTCCAGATTGTCCTCGACTCGCTGCCCGGAAACCTGCTGGCCAGCAACGGTCTCTATTCCGCACAACATGCTGCAGAATGGAAAAAAGCCGTTTCACGCTATACCGTGAAACGACAGGACATCTTCAATTCCCGCAGGGCAGACTATTCGCCCATGCTCTTCGGCGACCAGTTCGACCAACTCTACTTCTCCTCCACACGCAACGAGGCCAACGGCGACGAACTCAGCGGCATCACCGGAACGAAAGCCGCCGACATCTTTGTCTCACAGAAGGACGACAAAGGAAAATGGAGCAAGCCTGAAGCGGTCAGCGGCGGCATCAACACCCCTTATGACGAAGGAGCCTGCTCGATATCTCCCGACGGACGCACGATGTATCTCACACAGTGTGTCACCGACCCCTCCTATCCACGCTATGCCCAAGTGGTCACTTCAAGCCGTTCCGATGCTGCGTGGGGAAAAGTGACCCCCCTCGCCATCACCAAAGATACCCTTTCTACCTATGCACACCCGGCAGTTTCGCCCGACGGCGAATGGCTCTACTTTGTCAGCGATATGCCCGACGGCATTGGCGGACTCGACATCTGGAGAGTGCGACTCACCACAAGCGGCCTGGGCGGAGTAGAAAACCTGGGCGAACCAATCAACACACCAGGCAACGAGATGTTCCCCGTCTTCCGCCCCAACGGCGACTTCTATTTCTCCTCCGACGGCCACCCGGGCTTCGGCGGACTCGACATCTTCATCGCCCATCCCACACCCGACGGCAAAGGATACAGTATTGAGCGCCCGGGCTATCCACTGAACTCACAGGGCGACGACTTCGGAATGACTTTCGAAGGTCCTTACAACCGCGGCTACTTCTCGTCAAACCGGGGCGACTCCAGAGGCTGGGACCATATCTACAGTTTCGAAAATCCGGAAATCGTACAGGCCGTCAAGGGTTGGGTCTATGAACAGGATGGCTACGAACTGCAAGAATCTGTCGTCTATATCATCGGCAACGACGGAACCAACGAGAAGGTTGGCGTGAAGGGCGACGGTTCGTTTACCTATGTCGTCAAGCCAGATGTCGACTACCTGTTTCTGGCCACTTGCAAAGGTTTCCTCAACCACAAGGAGGAATTGCAAGTCAGACCTGTCAGCGAGTCTGAAGAATATACGCTGCAGTTCCCACTGCCTGCCATCAACGTGCCGGTGCTAATAGAAAACATCTTCTACGACTTCGACAAAGCCACCCTGCGACCCGAGTCAACGGCAGCCCTCGACGAGTTGGTAAAGATGCTCACTGAGAACCCGAACGTCACCATCGAACTGTCCTCGCATTGCGACTACAAAGGTTCGGAGGAGTATAACAAGCGGCTTTCGCAACGTCGCGCCGAGGCGGTCACCGACTATCTCTTTGCCAACGGCATCGCCGAAGACCGCGTCACAGCCGTTGGATATGGTAAGGAGAAGCCGAAGGTGGTGCGTAAGAAACTCACAGAAAAATTCCCATGGCTCCACGAGGATGACGTGCTGACGGAAGACTTCATCAAAGCCCTCGACGATCCCGATAAACAAGAGGCTTGCAACCAACTCAACCGCCGAACGGAGTTCAGCGTGCTCCGTACGACCTACGGACTGCTCGACGAAGAAGGCAAGCTGAAACAGATGCCCTCGCAGAAATCTGACCAGAAGCCACAGGTCCCCGACTTCGATGAGTATGAATTCCTTATCGAAGACGAATAAGAAAACTTTGGCGAATGTTTCATTCGCCTCTCATACAACTTGTCTATTTAGATAACAATTATTGAAAACGGTTGACAGCCTCGACAATGGTGGCTGCCTCGTCCGCCGTAAGTGTCTGGTTGCAAGGCAGACTGAGTTCTTCGCGGTGGATTTGTTCGGTAATGGGGAACGACCATTGGTTCCACGCCCGATAACACGCTTGCTTATGGGGCGGTATCGGATAATGTATCACGGTCTGAATGCCTTCGCCTGAAAGATACTCCTGCAACCGATCTCGCTCCTCACACAGGACTGGGAAGATATGGAAGACATTGTCCGTCAGGTCTTTATAAGGAAGCAGAACCTTTTCGCTGCGGATGTTATCATAATAGTACCGGGCCGTCTGCCGTCGACTTTCGTTTTCTTCCTCCAGGTACTTCAGCTTCACACTGAGCACGGCAGCCTGCACTTCATCCATGCGGCTGTTCCTCCCGATATAAGGGAATACATACTTCCGCGAGGAACCGTAGTTGCCAAGAGTCCGGATGATGTCTGCAATGCGGTCGTCATCGGTTGTGACGGCTCCGGCATCACCCAGTGCACCCAGGTTTTTGCCAGGATAGAAGCTATGTGCCTGAGCCTCTCCGTGAACCGCGAGACCATGTCCTTGGGCGCAATCCTCAAAGAGCAAGAGGCCGTGCCTACGACAGATTTCACCGATGTGCTCCGTGTAGGCTTGCCGACCATAGAGATGGACTATGAGCAAGGCACGCGTCCGCTTTGTGATGACTTTCTCGATGAGGGCATCGTCGATCTGAAGGGTGTCCAGACGCGGCTCAACCAAGATGGGTTTAAGGTTGTTGGTGGTGACGCTGAGGATGGTGGCGATATAGGTATTGGCAGGAACGATGACTTCGTCGCCTTCCTTCAGTACACCTATTTCTATATACGCGCGTAGCATCAGGGTCAGCGCATCGAGTCCGTTAGCACAACTGACACAATGCTTCTTACCGACAAACTGCGCATAGTCGCTTTCGAAACGCTTCACAGCCTCTCCTTGCAGGTACCAGCCACTGGCAACAACCTGCTTTACGGCCTGCTGCAGTTCCTCGGCATGCATCTCAGTCACTCGCTTCAACGAGAGGTATTCAATTTGCCTTTTCCTCATTATCATTCCTCATTTCTTATGCTATCTCCCACTCGTAGCGGTCCCAGCAGAACGTGCGTCCCCCAAAGCCTTCTTTCTGGAAGACCAGGGACTCGTTGATATGGTTCGTATGGTCAAGTGCCGACGTTCCAAATTCAAAATAGGGCAAGTGGCGATAGTCTTGGTTGATGATTCGGTCGTAGATGATGTCGATGGCTCCAAGTTGTTTTCCTTGCGGAGTGGCAGAACTGTATTGTGCCCTTGCCACTTGAGCACTGACATAGATTAGAATGCCCGAGAGTACTTCGCCATCCCTTTTTGCCAAATAAAGCACGATATTCTCTGGGAACCGCGACTTCAATAATGTCATTTCCTCTAAGGTGTGGACAGGCTTAGAGTCGTATTTCAGGGCGAGATTGTCTTCCAATACCTTCCAGAAAGCGGCAAGGTCATCGCTCCGCTCAACCATAATCCCCGCATCTTGTGCCCGCTTCAAGGCCCGACGACGCACGCGCTCCCATCGGATGGCGTTGCGTTGGATGATGACAGTGCCCAAGTCACGCTCGGCAAGTCGGGCATCACAAGTCTGCGAAATGGCATAGAGGTCTTCCTCCGCAGCCAACTGATGATAAATCCAAGGAATACACTTATACAGCACGCGACGGAATCCTTGCTGGTGGAGGTATTCGTTCAATTCCCTGAAAAGGGTCACCGTGAGGGCTGCCGTCACCTTCGCGTCCATAATGAGACCGCCATAGGTCAGTCCTCTGTGCGAAGCCCAACAGTCACCTTCTTCATTTGCCGGCAACAAACCATAAAGCCGCCCTTCATAATATACCATCAACGAATGGTCACTGAAGCGGTCGGAATGATAGTCCATGTAGCGACGGTCGAAGAGGAAGGTTCCGTTCTTCGAGGCGGCCACGAAAGCATTCCATTCGTCGGCATGTTCTGAAGAATATCTTATTATTTCAAACATTCCAAGTATTTCAAATACTCCTGATAGTCGCGGATATAGTCTTCCTCGCTGAAGAGTTCTGAAGCCAAAACCAGACAGACGGCTCCCGATGAGAAGTCCTCAAGCGTACGCCACTGGTTGGCCTCAACGAGTAGGCCCTGATAGGGATGGTTCAGCATGAAGGTTTTCTGCTTTGTTCCGTCATCGACGGTTACTGAGAACGAACCGCTGACGGCAATAATGAACTCCCGGCAGTGCTTGTGCATATGGCTTCCTCGGCTCTCTCCTCCCGGCACGTCGTAGACCCAATAGACGCGTTTCACGTCGAAAGGTACATTGTGGATGCCCTCACAGACCGTCAGGTTGCCGCGCGGATCTGTTATTTTCGGCAGGTCAATAATTCTTGCATTCATATTTATATAACGTGCTTTATCAACTTTCCGTATATTTTATCGACAAAATATTTCTTCACTGGCCATGCGACAAGTATGGTCAGGACGGTATTCACAACCACAGAAAGAAGCGTAGGAACAACACCTTCAAAGCCTAACAGCAAATAGACACTCTGTGTGACACGCATCACGAGCATGTGGAGAAGGTAAATCTCAAAGCTGATGCCGCCCAGCCACAGCATCCATGGCTGGTGGAGCCAACGTGCTATCAACCCACCTTGACGGTCGACAGTAGCAAAGAGGAAGATGATAGCGGGTGCGAGAGGCCAGAACAGACTGGCACAACGCAGGCGTGGAGAGAGTTGCGGATAAGCCGTTGCGAAGCCGACGATGATAAGAACCATCAGAACTTCAAGAATGCTCTTCATCAGTTCTGTCCGGCTTTCAAGCCAAGTCCGCCAGCTTCTGCTGACGTCCGACCGATAAAAACGGAAGAGTGCGATGCCCAGCATAAACTCAATGATACGTGTGACAGGCGAAGCATAGAGGATGGCATTAATCTTCTCCTCGGGTACGCTCACTGCCAGGTGCACATATATCAGCAGGCACAAGCTGCCAAAGAGGGCAAGCCCCTTTACCGACGACTGGTGAATGAACAGAAAGAGCGCACTGAACACAAGGTAGAAGAACAGCATGTCACTGAGAAACCACGAAGAGCCGTTGGCGACGAAGAAAAAGCTGTCGTCGGGTATCCACGACTGCAGCAAGAGCACATTCGGCAACAGCCGATACCATTCGTAGAACACGCCCAGACGGGCATCCATCACCAACATCGCCGACATCGTCAGCAGATGGAGAGGGTAAAACTTCAGCAACTGCTTCTTGACAAAGGGCACCGTCCGGAAGGAGCCTTCTCGGATTCGCTCGCCATAAGCCAACGAAAGGACGAAGCCGCTCAGCACGAAGAAGAAAGAAACACCACATTCCCCTCCGAAGTCAAAGGCTGGCCCGATGATGTGGGACAGCACAATGAACATAATGAATACAAACCGAAGGGAATGTAGTGTCTTTATCATTTTTACTTTTTCATATACGGGTCAGTACCAAGAACCGTGGCGGCCAGCCGCTTGGCCTTGTCGCGCAGGGCATTCACATCGGCATTCACATCGTCATAGCAAAGAACGACACCCATACGGCGGCCACGATGAGCCTCGGGCTTGCCGAAGATGCGGACACGGGTGTTGGGTTCTTTCAGCGCATCGACAAGATTGTATTCGAAAGGCTTGTCACTGTCTTCGGGCGCCAGCACGACGGCGCTTGCTCCTGCATGTTCAAGCTTGATTTCAGCGATGGGCAATCCCAATACGGCACGCAGGTGAAGCTCAAACTCCGACAGGTTGGTGCTATGGCCAAGGGTTACCATTCCTGTGTCGTGTGGACGTGGGGACAGTTCGGAGAAGATTACTTCACCCTGTCTGGTCAGGAAGAACTCTACACCCCAGATGCCATAACCAGTCAGTGCCTTCGTCACTTGGTCTGCCATGTGCTGAGCCTGCTTGAGGGCTTGGTCGGAGATGGCATAGGGTTGCCACGACTCGCGGTAATCGCCGCCTTTCTGCACATGGCCGATAGGTGGACAGAAGATGGTGGGAGCGTTCTTCTGAGTAACGGTGAGCAACGTGAACTCCGACTCGAAGTCGATGAATTCTTCAATGATGACTTCGCGAACGTCGCCACGACTGCCTTCCATGGCTTCGCGGAAAGCGGCCTCCAGTTCGTCATCGTTATGGACATAACTCTGGCCGTGACCACTCGACGACATCAAAGGTTTCACTACACACGGGAACCCAATCTCGTCGGCAGCTTTCTTGAACTCATCGAATGTCTTGGCATAGAAGTACTTGGCAGTGCGAAGGCCCAGTTCCTTAGAGGCAAGGTCGCGGATAGCGCGGCGGTTCATCGTGTAGTTGACGGCACGAGCCGACGGCACGACCTGTATGCCTTCTTCCTCGAACTTGAAGAGTCGCTCGGTTCGGATGGCCTCAATCTCCGGCACGATGATGTCGGGCTGATGCTTACGGACGACAGCCTCCAAGGCATCGCCGTCGAGCATTGAAAACACCTCAAACTCATCGGCCACCTGCATGGCAGGGGCACCGGCATAACGGTCACATGCTACTACGTAGAGACCTTTACGCTTTGCGGCAATTACAAACTCCTTGCCCAGTTCGCCTGAGCCTAACAGCAAAATCTTTTTCATGTTCAGTTATATTTTT
>Ga0310691_10007558_pt1 | contig 11291 bp, 7 predicted proteins | sample 176DNAGHGlowgp2_FD_203887 | JGI IMG/M metagenome (GOLD analysis project Ga0310691, IMG submission 203887) | Sheep rumen microbial communities from Palmerston North, Manawatu-Wanganui, New Zealand - 1766 DNA GHGlow gp2 (v2) (version 2) | ecosystem: Host-associated > Mammals > Digestive system >... | reverse complement strand
AGGTGCATAGCTTGGCAACAGGTACATGCTGCCAGGCTCAATGTCGAGGTCTCCCGTGGGCAGATGCAGCCTTGCCCTTCCCTGCTTGGCATAGTATATGCGCAGGAATGGCGATGATATGTCCTTGTTTCCCCAGTGGTGGGTGGTCTTGGCATATCCCAGATTGAGGACTATGAAGTCCTTCGAACGCATTTTTTGCATACTCACGGAAATGATGTTATTGTGGCTTCCGTCTCTCTATCCTTTCAGAAAATCCTTTATCTGCGGCATCATCTGCCTTGCCGCTTCATAGCCCTGTCGGTGCACGCGGCGCATCTTCTTCTCATTGAGCTCCGTGCGTCCTATCTTCAGCGGCTTGTCGGGATATATCAGCAGCGTGTTTCCTGCCTTCTCCTGCGCGGCTATGTATTCCAGTTCTTCGTTATACATGTCATGGCGTCGTGCCATCACCTCACCCACTTTCGGATATTTCTTCGTCAGTTGCTTTATAATCCACACCAGCTTAGACTTCTTCTTGAAATAGTCGCGTGGCTGCGTCAGCACAACGATATTGCGTTCATACCCCATCTTCTGGAATGCCTTCAGAGGTATGGCATCCACCATTCCGCCGTCGAGCATCACCCTGCCGTCGAGCTTCACAGGGCGCGACACCGCCGGCATGGAACCAGAGGCTCGCATCCAGTCGAGCTCGTGGTGCGTGAATTCCTTCATCTGGTGATACACAGGTTCGCCGGTCTCTATGTCTGTGGTTACGAGCCAGAAGTCCATAGGGTTTTCCTTGAACGTCTCGCCGTCGAAAGGGTCTATCTCAAACGGCACCACGTGGTAGGAGAACTCCGCACCAACTATGTCGCCGGTCTTTATCAGACTGCGCAACCCCATGTAGCGTGGATCCTTGCGCAGGTTTACGTTGTAGCGCAGAGCACGTCCTTTCTGCCTTGACTTAAGGTTACAGCCAAACAATGCTCCCGCCGACACGCCAATCATGCCGTCGAAACGTATGTCTTCATCGAGCATCGCATCGATTACACCACCGGTGAACATACCACGCAGCCCACCACCTTCAAGTACCAATCCCGTCTTCATCGTGTTTGCCTTGACATTGTATATTTCAGTGTGCAAAGATACAAAAAGTTTGCTAATGCAACAAAACAAATACTTGAAAATAACAGAAATAACGAAAAAAACTTGCACGTGTCGCAGAAAATAGGTATTTTTGCAATCGGAAAGAAAAACAATTTCGTTATTTTTATGAAAAGAAATATAGCTACCATCACCTTGCTTATCTTTTGCACGACATGGTTATGCACTTGCTGCAACGGCAAGAACGACACTAAACAAAACACCATCGACACTCTTTGGCTCAACAATGGCGACAGGAAGATCTTCGGCGAGCTCTACAAGCCTGCAAAGTCGTCAGGCATAGTAATCTTTTCGCACGGCTTCAACGGCACACACCGCGACGGTCAGAAATACTATAAACTGTTCGGCGAACTGGGCTACCAGTGTTTTTCGTTCGATTTCCCATGCGGTTCCATCCACAGCAAGAGCGACAATAATGCCTACAACATGTCGGTGGTTGACGAGACAAGCGATCTTCGCGCCATCATCAGCTACTTCAAGGCTAACGGCGGTGATGCTGCTGATAACATTATATTAATAGGTGAAAGCCAGGGCGGATTGGTATCTTCACTTACTGCCGCAGAGCAACCTGCCGACATCAGCAAACTAATACTGATATTCCCTGCCTTCTGCATACCTGACAATTGGAACGAGCGTTACCCTAACACTTCTGACATTCCTGACTCTACCGAGATATGGGGACTGAAGCTTGGCAAGCGCTACTTCGAGCAGGTGCGCACCATAAAGCCTTTCGAGAAGATGGCGCAGTTCAAAAAGCCGGTGCTCATCATACAGGGCGACAAGGACCCTATCGTCTCCATGGACGACTCTCGACGTGCCTGCCGCACATACCCTCATGCACAGCTCCACGTCATACTTGGCGCCGGCCACGGCTTCAAGTCTCATGAGCACAAACTGTCTTCTAATTATATAAAGGAATTCTTGAAATAATGCAGAATGCATAATTCTTTATTCATAATTCATAACTCATAACTCATAACTCATAACTCATAACTCATAACTCATAACTCATAATAAATAAAGAAAACTATGGATTTAATCATTAGCATTATCATTGGTATTCTCGCCGGCGCTATAGCAGGCAAGTTGACTAACAAAGGCGGTAATGGTTGCCTCGTAAACCTCATCGTAGGTCTTATCGGTGGTTTCGTAGGTGGATGGTTGTTCGGTGTACTCGGCCTCACCTTCATCAACCCAAGCTGGTTGGGCGCACTCATCACCTCTACCATAGGTGCCGTCATCGTACTGTGGATATGGAATAAGATATCTAAGTAAATGCCGGGCGATACCGTACTGATGACTCCCGACGTCTGTATGAAGTTCCTCGTATGGTCTTACTACTATCATGGTGTAATACCAGAGAAGGACAAAAGCTACAGCGCATACGGACTGTTCTCTGTCGACGATGCAGAGCGCCTCGATCAACTGAAAGACACACTATTCCTATGCTTCACTGAGCAGTCAGTAGAGCGTGCCTGCCAGCAGTTTCAACTGGCCAAGGTGAGACAGGAGCCATGCCCTTTCCCACAGGAGGCACTCGACGCTATGTTCGCAAGGGAGACACACTGACGCTGTCTGTACACATAAAACTACAAGAAAAAAGACGGCAATACCGATTTTCGTCGGTATTGCCGTCTTTTTTCTTGTATCATCAGCAGACAGTAATTCTTAATATATCACGTACTTCCTGCCGTTCTTTATATATATGCCAGGAGCATTGCCTTCAACCCTGCGTCCCCACAGGTCATACACAGCATCGCTGCCAGTCGTCGGTTCAGCCGCTGCCTTCACTGTCTCTATACCATCTGCCACCTCCAGCGGAACGTCTGCCATGTCCATGTCGCTGCCCATGTAGTAGCCCAGGTTGGTAGGCTGGTTATAGCCTATGTTCTGGTTAATGCACTGCATCCAGTATGTGTGGTCGCTCATGAGGTAAGGGAACTTGTAGTTAGAAGGATACCATGTAGAGAATATCTTCAGGTCCTTCAGCTTTGTGTTGTCAGGCACTATGAACTCCTCGCGCCAGTCGCCGAGGAAGTCGCCATACCAGCTTGGGTTTGACTTGGTGCCATTGATAAACGACTCATCATACCTGTGTATGGTAAACGTCCTGCCGTTAGCCTGGCTGTGTATTATGTTCTCGTTAATCAGCTGCCTTGACAGCGTGCCGTCAAACCATATACCCATGTTGCATGACTTCGGCTTATATCCCAGGTCAGTGGTGCCGTCAAAGCTCCATGCGTTTGAGCCTGCCCACCAGTATTCATAGCCCGGGCTGTTAGGGTCTATGTCTGCCACCATGCAGCGGCCCATATCGACGTTGTCATCAGCCACCTTGTTCCATATCACGCTGCCGTCCCTTGCGTCATGCAGCGCCACTAAGGTCTTGCCGCCCTCCAGGCAGTGATACATCTGCAGTCCCTCGCGGTCCTTTATGAACTTACCCACGTGGTTAGCATCGCCATGTCCCAGTTTGGTGGTCCACAGTCCCTGTCCGTCATGGTCCACAGCCATTGAGCCATACATTATCTCGTCCAGTCCGTCACCGTCAAGGTCTGCCACATTGAACGAGTGGTTGCCCTGCGCTGCATACGCACTGTTAGGGTTGCCGTCCTTGCCAGTGCCAGCCACGTTGGTGTCAAAGCGCCAGCGCTTCGTCAGGCTGCCGTTGCGCCAGTCCCATGCCTCTATCACAGAGCGGTCATATACGCCCCTGCCTATGATTACCGAGGGCAGCCCCGTCTCGTCAAAGCATCCTGCGCCCACGCGGAACGAGCACGCCCTCTTCCAGTAGTCGTCGCCCCATGCCTCGCTTGTCTCACGGTATATGTAGTTATCACGCGCCAGCTCCTTGCCCGTCTTGCCGTCTATTATCGACAGGAACTCCGGACCGGCAGAGTTGTAGTGGTCTATCCATCCACGCTCCTTCTCATTCTCCTTATAGTAGTTCACCCACGTACGGTAGTCTATCCTGCCGTCGCCGTCGGTGTCGCCTATCTCCTTGCCGTCGCCAAACACGGTACCCTCACAGGTGCGTATAGCCATCTCTGCGCATCCGTCGCCGTCAAAGTCGGCTATGGCGAAAGCCGAACTGTTACCCAGTATTATGCCGGGACCTCCCTTTATGCGCCACATGAAGGTGCCGTCCAGCTTATAGGCATCCCATATCACTGCATATATGGTGTTAGGGTTGGAATAGCTGCCGCCGATGCCATATTCATCACGCACCGCCCCTGTTGCCGAGTTGATGGTGGTCTGCAGTCGCTTCACCACTATCTCCATGTTGCCGTCGCCGTCCAGATCGCCCAGGGAGCAGTCGTTAGCCTGATATACTATGGTGTCAATGCTGCACACGTCCTTAGTGTCTTTCAGCGGAATGCTCACGTATGGCAACTTGTTGCTGTAGATTCTCTCATCTATGAGCAGCGAGTCCAGCGCATTAGCTCTCAGCAGCGCCTTCTGCTCAGCGTTGCTTATGGTCGTTGGCGCACTACCCTCAAAGAAATCGCCTTTCACCAGGTAGTACATCTGTACAGTGGTAGGCATGGTGGCAATCTGTGCGCAGGTGCATCCCTTCACGTTGGAAGCCCTCCGCGTCAGCATACCGTTCACATTGCTTGCCGCGCGGCTGTATAGATGGAACGATGTCTCCCACGTATCCGTAGGCAGCATGCGCCAGCTTACTAGCAACTTGTTATTGTGCTGCTTATAGGATTCCTCCACTGTAGTATTGCTGATGTTGTTCACCGATGCCCACATGTGTCGTGCCTCGCCGAACGGTGTCTTTGTCTGTGCCCCTGCTGTCAGTGTCATGGCAACCGTCATAGAAAGCAGCAATGTTCTTTTTTTCTTGTTCCTCATCATGATATATGTTCAAGTTGTTATTGTTTTTTCTTGTCCCGAATTTCTGGAATTTCTTTTTGTCCCGAATTTACAGAATGTGCGAACTGCTGTGAATTCTATAATTCTCTAATTCGGGATAGAAGATTCTAATTCGAGAAATCTATACGGCAAAGGTATAAAAAAAGTTCATTATAATATTAAGATAATCGTACATTTTTTTGAATTATTGTACAAAAAAAGACTCCGGAAGAATACGTTGCATCACGCACACACCTTCCGGAATCCATTCTTTATAGGTGGGTTCTAATAATTCCCACTGTCAGATTTTTGAATTTGTTTCGAGGGCAAAATGTTAACTGATAAGGGAGCATAGCGGGCTATGTGACCGCAGAAGTTAACAGTTTGCACCGAAAGAAAACAAAAAGATGACATAATGTTATTCATGTAATTAACTAATTTAACTCGTGGGAATTTTTAGAACCCACCTGTAAAAAACAAGCATCATTTTAATGCTTCACGCATTAATCTACATTATCCCCATTTACCATCCAGGGTTCTGCGAGAGACCAGGATTCTTCATACGCTCAGTCTGCGGTATTGGGAACAGATACATCTTGTCATCCCACTGGCGCGAAACATTCACGCGCTCGTAGCCTATAGAGCCGTTGTCAGCCTTAGTAAGTTTCATCTCTGTCACCGATTTGAAATACTTGTCAGCCTCTTTCCATCGGCGAACATCCCAGAAGCGGTGACCCTCAAAAGCCAGTTCCACGAAACGCTCGTTGCACAGACGCTGCCAGAAGTCGCCCTCGCTGCTGATGCCTGGCATACCGGCACGCATACGCGTCTTATTGGCAGCCTCTCGTGCGGACATAGGCAACTCCTCTGTCGTGGCATCTGCACTACCCAGATACTTGAATACCGCCTCTGCATAGTTAAGGTAGAACTCGCCCATCCTGAACGTCAGCCATGTATGAAGTGATGACGTCAGTTTACCATTGCTGGCAAGAGATATCGCGCCATTACAGTATTTCTTAAGGTAATATCCCGTAGGCGTAGCTCCCGTCAGAGGTTCTGCATTCACTCCTCCCTGATAGGTCTGAAGCGGTGCTGCACCTGAATATGTAGGCCATTGATCGCCGTTTACCGCGATGGTAGCAGCCAGTCGCGGGTCACGTCCTGCATAAGGATTGCTCTCATCGTAGCCAGAGCCTTCATCGCCTATAGACAGTCCGGTAGCCTGCATGTCATAGGCATCCACAAGGTTCTGCGTAGGACAGTTGCCTCCAGTACCACCTTCTATGCCCACAGGGTAGTTATTCTTCTCAACCAGGTTGTCGCCTGCGGAAGAAGAATAGTAGCGACGACCGAAGATGATTTCCTTCATGATGGTAGGAGTGTTATAGCTTGCAGAAGCCCACAGGTCAGCATAGTTTGCCGTCAGTCCCTTGCCACGTGCCTCTGCGGCATCGAGCAACTGCTTGGTATAGACGGCGGCTGTATGATAGCGCTCTGCGTCACCGCTCTCATTGAACAGCGGACTTGCCCAATACAGCGCTGCCCTTGCCCTCAGTGCCATCACTGCGAGACGGTCGGCACGACCACTTTCCTCAGTACCCGTAGCAAACTGTCCGAGGTTACTGTAATCCTCGGTTATCTTACCTTCTATGTCGTTACACTCATCTATGATGAAACGAAACACCTCGTCTGACGTATTACGTCTTACGGAATTGGCTTCCTCGGCAGATATCTCACTCGTCACCAACGGCACACCGCCATACTGCCTTACCAAGGCGAAGTAGAAGTATGCACGCATGAACCTACACTCATACTTATAGTTTTCATAACGATGCATCTGCGCGCCATAGTCAGCATTGAGCTTCAATTCATCGAAGTCAAGGCCTTGCAGCTCGTTTATAACGTGGTTGCAGGTCTTTATGCCGGCATACATGCGAGTCCACACCTCACCCTTTGCATTAGACGGGCTCCATGCGCCATTGTAGAAATCCTCTATGCCGTTGCCCAGTTTGCTATATACGCTCTCGTCGGTGGCAGAGGCCTGCATGGCACCGCCGGAATAGTTACCGAAGTCATACTCCACAGTGTTGTATATATCGGTCATAAAACCGCCCACATTGCTGAAATTCTTCGTTATGTAGTCCTTGTCGTATATGTTATACTCATGGTAGTCCATGTCACCACACGCAGTAAGCGTCAGCGCCGCCACCATGCCAATGAATATTTTATTCTTTTTCATAGATTCCTTTTTTAGGTGGGTTCTATTAATTCGCTTTGTTATATTTTCGAATTTGTTTCGAGGGCAGAGTGTCAGTTGTTGAGGGAGCATAGCGGGCTATGTGACCGAAAGAACTGATAGTATGCACCGAAAGAAAACGAAAAGATGACAAAACGTCAACCCACGTTTAAAGTTTAAAATTACGGTGGGAATTAATAGAACCCACCTTTAACTGTTATTCCATTTATTCCATCAGAACGTCACACTGAGTCCGAGAGCCACGCTTCTGTTCAGCGGATTGAAGCCGACAGCCTCAGGATCACTGTCGCCAACCTTGCCTATGCAGAGGAGATCCACACCGCGCACATAGAGCTTGGCATTGCTAATGTACTTTGTAGCTTGCAGCAGTGATGCCGGCAGATTATAGTACACCTCCAACGTACGCAGCTTCAGGAAGGAGCGATTTTCCACCCACAAGGTAGAAGTCTGATAGTTATTGGCATTAGCCTGCGAGCTCAGTCGTGGCAACGCTGCATCAGGATTCTCTGGAGTCCAACGGTTGTCGTATGCATACTGAGATATGTTTGTATTGCCCACCAGTGGCCAGTACATGCCCTTGGTGTTGAGCACAGCGCTGTAGTTGCCCGCACCTTGGAACATGGCATACAGTCCCAATCCGTTCCATTCTGCGCCCAGGTGGAAGTTATAGTAAACCTCCGGGCACGTCGTGTTTTGTCCTATCGCCATCTTGTCGTTAGCGTCTATCAAACCGTCGCCGTTCACGTCGCGATACTTAACATCACCAGGCTTAACCTGTGAGAATGTCTGTACGGGGCTGGCAGCTATCTCCTCTTCAGACTGGAACAAGCCCTCTGCCACGAGTCCGTATATCTGTCCTACGCTGTTGCCTGTCTCTACAAGGTTGGAATACAGTCTTGGCTCTTCCAGCATTTCCTTTATCTCACTCTTGGTTACCATCAGGTTACCGCCCACATTGAGCGTCACACCACCAAGGTTCTTCGTATAGTCCAGCCCAAGTTCCATGCCGTGGCTGTCCACCTTGCCCGCATTCTCATACGGAGCATCCATGCCAAGCACTGAAGAATACTTTCCTGCAGAACTTACCCAGATGTCAGAGCGACGCTGTCTCCAAAGGTCAAAACTGAGGTTCAGGGCACCAAACAACTTTGCGTCAACACCTATATTATACTTATACGCCTTTTCGTGGCTGGGGTCGGCAGTAGCCATCTGTCCGAGATACGTGCGTCCGAACTCAGAGTTCCATCCGCTGTCAAACGGATATGTGCCACCACTCGTAGAGTATTGCTGCGCATAATATGTCCACACATTATCGCCTGGCAGGTAGTCGGCATTGATGATACCCACCGATGCACGCAGTTTCAGGAAGTCAACCCACGCAGCCTTCTGCATGAACTTCTCCCTTGAGATTACCCATGCGCCTGACAGGGTTGGCGAGAAAGCCCACTTGGAACCCGGTGCCAATCGGCTGCTGCCGCTCACCACCAGGGCGAGGTCTGCATAGAGGCGGTTGTCATAACCGTAGTGAGTCCACCAACTGTAGTTGCGTCTGTACAGGGTATTGTTTATGCCTTCCGGGTCTTCATACTCATATTCATACTTCAACTGTGAGTATAATCCATGCATGCCGAATGTATTCTCATAGGCAAAACCTCCGTCGAAATGCAGTCTGCGACTGAATGTGTTGACTTTCGCATCCGTGCCCATGGTGGAATCGCTGCCATAGAGGGCACTGTTTACCGTAGGCTCCTCTTCTCCATCAGCCCATACAGGGGCGCTGACGCTATACATATAGCTTTTTGAATGGTTCTCGTACAGGTTAGAGGTATTGTCGTACCCTACGCGTATTGTTCCGCTAAGTCCCTTCAGCCATGAAGAAAGGTCTTGCTTCATGGTTACGTCGAAATAGAGCGAGCGACTATGATTCTTATAGTAAGCCGCACCTATGCTCTGCGCCACAGGGTTTGAAGTACCAGCCCACGTGTCGCTGCCACCCCACATACCATTCTCATCCCTTATAGGGAAGGCTACAGACGGAACATTATATACCATGCTCCACAGGTCTGCCTGATCACCTGGGCGTGATGTCTCCTGAAGCACACCGAGAAGGTTCACACGTACGTCAGTAAGCGGAGTCAACTTAATGTCAAGATTCATGCGCAGATTACCCTTCACGTACTTGTCTTGCGTAGAGTAGCCTTCATTCTCACTGGGATTCTTAATGAAACCTTTGTCGGAAATCAGGTCAACCATGGTGTAGTAACGGAAATTCTTGGCACCACCACGAAATTCTATGTTATACTTATTCGTCATGGCACTGTTGCGGAATGTCTCATCCACCCAGTTCACGTTTGGATACAGGTAAGGCATGGAACCGTCACGAAGGGCATTCAGCTCCTGCTGACTGTAGCGTGGCGTGAGTCCGTCGTTTATACGTGCCTCATTAATGGCGAGGCCGTATGTGTATCCATCAACGAACTTAGGTTTCCTTACCAGTGAGTTAAAGAGGTGATCATACGTAAACTTGATGCTACGACTCTCATACTTTCCACGCTTCGTGGTCACCAGCACTGCACCGTTGGTGCCCTTATAGCCATACAGAGCCACGGCAGCCGCATCTTTCAGTATAGAGACGCTCTCTACCTCTTCAGGAGTGACGTATGTAATGTCACGCTCGATTCCATCAACAAGGATGAGCGGTGCATTGTTACCATTGAGCGTTTGCAAGCCACGCACGTAGAAGGTAGGATTCTGCGCAGCATAGCGTCCTCCGTTCTGCAGTGATATGAGTCCGTTACCTTCACCTATTATACTATTGCCGATGTTCTTTGCGCTGCGACGATCTGTCTTGTCAGAAGTGATTACCGACACCGCGGCGGTCGATTCCTCGCTATCCAGCACCTTGTATGCGCCTACATCTATAGGCTGACTCTTGGAGTTGCCTGCATCGGTGACGGATTCTTCCTGCGCCATTGCCGGCATAACCGTCGCTGCCAGCAAGGATAGCGCTATTATATATTTTCTGTTCATTGCTTTTCTCTTATTTTCTTCTTTTTTGTAAAAAATATTACCAACCGACGTTCTGTATCAGTCCGTAGCCCTTATTAACCTCAGTAACAGGGAACGGCTGCAGATACCACTTAGGATCGAATCCGTTGGTCCACCAGTAACGGGCTCCCGTAGTTATCTGGAAACGCTCATAGTCAAAATGAGAAGGCTCATAGAAGTCAGGATCCGTTTCTGCAAGATTCTTGTTGAACGATTTATTGTACCACTGGCTTTCTTCACGTTTCCACTCACTGCCATCCTTCACCAATCGGTATATGCGCAGACCATGCAGTGGGCGTTCAAACAGGTCGGCACGCTTGTAGCGAATCATATCGAAATAGCGTTCCAACTGGAAGCCGAGGTCGCAGGCACGCTCACGCAGTATCTCGTTGAGCAGAGCATCCTTGTTGCTGAGAAGATCCTTGTCAGGATTACACTCCACGAGTCCTTTCAGTCCTACACGTGCCCTGACGGCATCCACATACTTTATTGCCTCTGCGGCATTGTTATCTGCCTGCAACAATGCCTCTGCATAGGTAAGGTAGATGTCGCTAAGCATTATGGCGTTCCACTGTGGATACTTCCTGCGATACACCTCGCCCACTATGTATTTCAGCATACGATAGCCTGTTCCGTATTTTCCAGAGTTCGTCTTTGATGACTGTCCGACCTGAGTGCCGCCAACCCACATTTCCCAGTTGGCACCGCTGGAACGACCGTCTCCCCAGTTGAGGGTCTGGCGTGCTCCGTTTACCATTACGGTTTCATACAGACGTGGGTCGCGAGTGTATTGCAGGTTCTGCAGCAACTGCTGTCCTGGCACGGTGTCTCCCTTTACGAACATATAGTCAAGCTTGCCTTCTTGTTCTGCCTTGTCCCAGTCAAACGGTGTACCGTCTGCCCATGGGAACATCTCTACATATTCCTGGGTAGGACAATAGGCGAAGCGATCGTTGCCGCCACTGCCGTCGGCCTTGCCACC
>Ga0310691_10007557_pt1 | contig 11292 bp, 7 predicted proteins | sample 176DNAGHGlowgp2_FD_203887 | JGI IMG/M metagenome (GOLD analysis project Ga0310691, IMG submission 203887) | Sheep rumen microbial communities from Palmerston North, Manawatu-Wanganui, New Zealand - 1766 DNA GHGlow gp2 (v2) (version 2) | ecosystem: Host-associated > Mammals > Digestive system >... | reverse complement strand
GTGCCGGAGAGAAGCCCAGCATGGTAAGGGCACCTACTGCCTCATCACGCACTTCTGTGTTTACACCTGGTGCTGCTGCAACAGACTCCGTACCGAGGTCGTTTATCAAACCGCTGGCAGCCATCTTGTCGCGCAAATCCACTATTATACGTTGTGCGGTCTTCAAACCGATGCCTTTCACGCCCTTCAACGCCTTCTCGTTACCTGTAGATATTATGTTCACCAAGTCTGCAGGACTCATAGCACTCAGTATCATGCGTGCTGTATTTCCGCCTACCCCACTCACTGTAACGAGCATGCGATATATCTCACGTTCCTGCTTGCTATTGAAACCATACAATGTATAGGAATCGTCCCTGCCGCCAGTAAGCAACACCTCATGAACGTACAGTTTCACTTCCTTCTTGCCTTGTATGGCAGTATATGTATTGAGTGATATATTGAGCGAATAACCTACTCCATGAGCCTCCACCACTGCCTGTGCTGGTGTCAGTTCTGCAAGTTCACCCTTTATGTATTCTATCATATCATGCTATTTTTGCGTGTACAATTCGTTTCACGGTGTTTCCGTATCTAAAATAAAAAACGCATACTTATTATAATTATTGCGTACACACATATTTTTTTAGGTTTATTCTACACCATTAACAACATAATATCGACAAAAAAATCCGTTGCCGAAGCCACCTGCTGCATAATTGGTGCCGTATGTATATCAGTTCCGTAGGTTGCAAGTAATATGGCCTTTCTTAACCATTGGTGTGGTTATACGCTCCGATGCTATAGCCCAGCATTGCACCATTGACGGGAGCATCTCCGAAAGCCCATGCATATCTCTTTTATATAGCGCTGACATACATGAAACATTGTTTGCTGGCAGATAAAATCAGCCCCACGACCTTTTTGCTTAACGTGAGGCTGATTTATCTGTACTTGTCGAAGATTTAAACTATCTTACTATCAGTATCCTAAATATCCCGAAGGATTGGAAACAACACCGTCTTTATATTTGAAGTGCCAACAAAGAGGTTCGTACATAAAACCATCATCCCAATGAGAATATTGTTCACAATCATGAATTACAAAATCATTCTTTTGAGTCTGACCTTTCAATGGTTTGATTATAGGCGACAGTTTACTAACCACTTTATCGAAATAGTTAATATTTGTAAGAAGAAGAATTTTTATTTCTCCATACTTTGTATAGCCTAATACTCTTTTGTTCGCAAGACTTATGAAGCGACGATTTAATCTTTCCTTGTCTTTATGAAACGAATATACCATTTCCAAAGTGTCATTTAAATCATTCAGTTCCAAAACCATTGTTTCTTCTGTACGTTTCTCCTCCGGATATAATTCATGTATTACCATTTTAGTAACAGAATCCACTTTGCCATCAATAATAGAAAAACCTTGCAATTCGCTAATATTCCTATTCTCTGCTTTATTTTCCTTATTGCATGATGTCAATGTTACCAAAATCACAACCCATAAAAGATTAATAAGGACACGTCTTGTATATACCTGTACCATTGTAGTATTTAATCATTTTTTTGTAAAAGTCACACTCAGTTATAATCAAAGACATCAATATCAAACAATGGATTATTGACTGCATCAGACATTTTCTTAACAAATCCGATTGCCTCATCACAGCTACGTTTGACATACATTCGCATAGTTTCCTTAGGCTCTAAGATACATTCCCCAAAGCCCTCAAATTCAAATGTTCCGTTTCTGTCCTCGATTCCTACTTCCATACAACGAACGGGAAAACATTCTTCTCGTATTTTTTCGATTAATTTAATAGCATTTGCTTCTGTAAATAATATGTAATCAGGACAGTCCTCATACAACACGAGATAATTTATGTTGTAAATATCTGCAATTTTTTTAGCATCCATATTTTTGTTCATTGATGCCATCTTATTAAATAAATGACAATAGCCCTTCTAATATTTAGTAGATGTTAATTATGAGGTGCAAAGATACTACTTTTTTTGTAAAGATACAAGCAAAAGACCAAAAACATCTTTTTTATTCAAAAACAACATCGAATAATAGTCCAGCAAGGTTTCCACCGAATTCACTTCCATATCATAGTCATTGCTGTCCCTTATTATTATAACGTCGTTGTCAAGGAAATAGTATTTATGCAGAAGAAAAAAGCCAGCCACGCCTATTTATGGTATAACTGGCTTTTATGCTTTTTATTATACTCCTTTGGAGCAGAAATCATAGAGAATCATCAGGACAATCTTTGGAGCCTGCCGGCTCAGAAATATTTCTGACTCATAGAGCCTGAGATTTTAAAAAAGATTTTTAAGGATTTCTGCCCGTAAGGGCAAATAAACATTTCGCCTTCCTTTTGTCCCGAATTAGCGAATCACCAGAACAACTTCTGTTTATTACAGGAATTATAAGGCGCTCGGTACTTCTTTGCCAGGCAAAGCATCATATAGTGCCGAGCGGTGATACTTTCTTGCACTCCGTAAGTGCTCAGGCACCTCGTGAAAATCTTGCAAGAATCAAACAGAAATTTTGACGCACTGTTTTATGGTAAAAAAACTACCGCGACCGCATGGTCTGAAATTGTTCTATTTCTCCGCTCCCGAGAAAACTCTTTTCTAAGCGAGTTTTTCTTCTGCGGTGGACTACCATCCTGCAAATGAGGTATGATGCAGCAGAGAGGCAGTAAACCGTGTTCTCGGCAATCGGGATTTTTCCCAAAAACGGCAATATATCAAAAAAGGCGTGTTTTATCACAAAAATGATGATAAAACACGCCTTTTCACGTTGTAAAAGCATAGCTTTTGGACTATAAAAGCTATCGTTTCACAATGTAATATGATAGCTTTTACAATGTAATATGATAGCTTTTACTGCAAATTAAGAAAACTTTACATTTTTAACATTGTTCCAAATGTCGGATTTCAATAAAAAAACATACACGCGACTTGCCATACATCGTCAAATTAAAGCCGCTCATCTATTTTGTTGTTAAAAAATTTTGCACTTAAAATAATAATATGTAACTTTGCTATTTTAATTTTTAAGAAAACATCCACGCAAACAAAAAATATCCACATAACAGACAAAATGAACACACACAGACATTCAGGATTGATGCTACGCACACTATTACTCATCATCACAGTGTTGCTTACCAACGCATCATGGGCACAGTTCCTTTCAGCTCCTGCTTTTCCGGGAGCCGAGGGCTTCGGTCGTTATACCACCGGCGGACGTGGTGGACAGGTAATCCACGTCACCAACCTCAACGACTCAGGCACGGGGTCGCTGCGCGCTGCCGTCGAGGCAAGTGGCAAGCGCATCGTAGTGTTCGACGTGGCTGGCACCATAGGGTTGCAGTCTGACCTGAAGATAATCAACGATAACATCTCCATACTTGGACAGACAGCGCCTGGCGATGGTATATGCCTACGTAACTATACGCTGAAGATTCATGCCAACAACGTCATAGTGCGCTACATACGCTGCCGCATGGGCGACACCGCACAGAATGAGAACGATGCCATATCGGCTGACAACCAGACCGGCAGCGAGAAACAGAACATCATTATCGACCATTGTTCTGTGTCATGGTGCGTGGATGAATGCGGCTCGTTCTATGGCAATGAGAACTTCACACTGCAGTGGTGCATACTTTCAGAGTCTCTTACTAACTCTGTCCACGGCAAGGGTAGCCACGGCTACGGTGGTATATGGGGCGGCAGCAAGGCTGCTTTCCATCATAACCTGTTGGCGCATCATAACTCACGCAACCCACGTTTTGACCATGGCTACGTGTCTGAACTGGCTGGCGTGGTTGACTATATCAACAACGTGGTGTATAACTGGGGTGGCAACTCCACTTATGGCGGTGAGAACAAGCCAGGACTGGAGCCTAAGAAGTTCAATATGGTCAACAACTACTACAAGCCCGGACCTCGCACCATCAACGTGTCTAAATGCACAAACAGGTTGCTTAACCCTACCACGAAGTGCAGCAACTGTAACAGCAGCGACGAGCACGACATCGTTCCTGGCAAGTTCTATATCAACGGCAACAAGGTGAACGGCACTACCGTAAGCCTTACCACATCATCTACGAGCTGCAGCAACATCGCCTTCGATTCCGGCTACGACTTCAGCTCGTTTGCATCTAATTGTCTGATGAATGCCCGTGAACTGTCATCTGACAATGATTTCAGCCAATACAACACCATTTCCACACACAGTGCAGACAATGCCTTCACCAAAACCGTACAGTATGCTGGTGCAAGCCTCAGCCGTGACGCTGTAGATACACGTATTGCCAATGAAACAACCAACGGCACATATACCCACACAGGCAGCAACGGTTCCACCTACGGTCTCATCGACTCACAGACTGACGTAAACGGATGGCCTACACTCAGCGGCACTGCCCTTACCGACACTGATAAGGACGGAATACCCGATTCCTGGGAGACGGCACACGGACTGTCAAACTCTGTTGACAACTCCGCTACCTACAACCTTGACAAGTATGGCATATATACCGACCTTGAGGTGTATGCCAACTACCTTGTGCAAGACATCACCAAGGCCGAGCGTGCCGATGCCACGGCTTCATTCGACGAGTATTACCCTCTTGACGCTAACGCAATAGCGCCAATAAGCAACACCAAGGCCTCAGCACCTTACATCAATGCGAACATCACCGGCAAGGTCACCATCACAAGCATCGAAAACGATGCCACGATATACTACACCACCGACGGCTCTACGCCAACGACGTCAAGCAAGCGTTACACCAACGCATTCGTCGTAGGCGAGGCTTGCACCGTGAAAGCCATTGCTGCCGTATCAGGCAAGCAGAATTCTGACGTCACCTCATATGCCGTAAGAAACCACGGCATTGCCTACGCCTATATGGTTGACACCTCTGACCCTGCCCCTAATGCAGAGATTTCTTCGGTTGACGGCATCACATTAAAATATGGTGCCTGCACCGACTGGACTTGCGGCACTGCTGCCATAACAGTAAAGGGTGTCACTTTCCCTTCCTATGCTTCAGCAACAAGTAGCAATGGCACCAACAGCACCTCTCTTGCCACAAACATGCCTACCGACAAAAGCTACTGGATATTCACTCCTACAGAAGACGGTACGCTGACACTTGCCGTTCATAACATAGGCAAGGACAAAAGCATCTGCATCTGTGAGGACGGAACACTGATAGGCGCAAAGCTTGTTGACGTTGACGGCACGACGACTTCTTCACTGACGACGACTACGCTGACCGCCGGCGGCACCTTGCCAAGCGAAGCAGGCTGGAGCGGCGGAATACAGTTTGAGGTCAAGGCCGGCAGCACCTATACGTATTCATTGGCAGGTTCCAAAGGACACTTCTGTGGCTTTATCTTTGAGTCAGACAGTGCGCAGCCTGCCGACCAGACTCTGTTCTCCATGACTTCAACAGCCACGCAGAATGTCAGTGTGGAGGCAGGAGCAGACCTTAACCTTTCTTCTTACGCCACTATAACAGGCGGTACGGCTCTCATTCACAACGGACATGACACCAGCGCAGCCAATATGATTTCCTCTTCCGGCGTAAGAGTCGGCAACTCTGGCGGCTCATATATCAAGATAACACTTGACAACGCACTGAAGGCTGGTGATATACTCACCACTACAGGCGATGACGGCGGCTATGTGGCAGCCACCTATACCGACAGCGAAACCGACAACATCAGCGGCAACGCCTTCACCTTCACCTCTGCTTTTGAGGGCGTGAAGACTCTGTACATAACACGAGGTGCCACAAAGCCATGGATGTCGTCTGTCACCATCACCCACGGCGATGCTTCGACAACACTCACACTGACCGACGGCGAAGAATACTCTCTTAGCGCCGACAAGATTTACGAGGAGGTTACTTTCACCAAGTCTTTCTCTGAATCACTGTCAAACAAATGGACAGCGCTGTATGTTCCGTTCGCCATAGACATCGAAGACTATGCCGATGTGTTTGACATTGCAGAGATTAACGCCTTCTCTCCTTACCGCGACACCAACGGCGACGGCATGGTAAACGATGCCGACGACGACATGCTCATAGTTACAAAAGTCACGACAGGAACTACACAGCCTAACATGCCTTACCTTATCAGGGCGAAGGCTGCCGGCAACGTGACGATAGTACCTGTTGACAACAAACTGTATGCTGCAACAAGCGGAACGAAAGTCTGCCAGACCAGCAAAGGCACATACACCTTCACTGGTCTTAACAGCTCTGTAACCGCTAACGCAAGCAACAACTACTATTACATGTCAAGCGGCACCATCAGCCACCGCACCTCTGGCGAGACCGTCATCAAACCAAACCGCTGGTATATGACAGTAAGCAGTGCCAACGCCTCTGCGAAACCTTCATTCGGCATCGTCGTATTAGACGAAGAAAACGAAGCGACGGCTGTGACACGCACAAACAGTGACAATGCCACACGCTCTGAAGCGATTTACAACATCAACGGCACACCCGTAAACAAGAACATCAAGCAGTTACCTGCAGGAATATACATACAGAACAACAAAAAACACATCAGAAAGTAATGACACATCAGAAACACTACATACAACCCACCGTCATGACTATAGCAGTCCATGTTCCTTCCATAATGGCAGCATCAGCAATACCCGTAAGCGAAAACGGAGATGCTGACGCAAAGCGCAATAACATGCCGTTCATGGAAGAGCCAGAAGAAGATGACGTAAACCCATTTCAACCATGACAGCAATAAAATATTCAATAAAACTATAATGATTACATAATGAAGAAAGAAGACTACAAAGTCCCCTCGTTGATAGTCGTGCCGATCAGGAGCATCAACCTGCTTTCTGCATCAAAAGACATTGACGAACTCACGAACAATGGTGACGACACAACGTCGGGCGAAACTAACGAAGAAGAGGAATTCAATGGTCTGTTTGACTAACGGCAGCCATCATCCTCAAGTAACTTATTATTCTAATTTGGAAAAACTAATGAGAAAACTATTATTCACTTTATTAATCACAGCATTGTCTGTCGTCACAGCCGATGCACAGCGCAAGACCGACGCTCTTGACCGCGGACTTGTGGCGGTGAAAGTTTCTAACGGAGTATTCGTAAGCTGGCGTCAGCAAGCCGATGAATACTACGACGTCACATACAACCTGTATCGTAATGGAACGAAAGTCAACAGCGAACCGCTTTCTGTCACCAACTATACCGATGCAAACGGAACGACATCAAGCACCTACACCGTAAAGGCAGTAATTGATGGCACAGAGAAAGAAGCATGTGATGCTGTAAGCGTTTGGAGTAACGGACGATACAGTGCAAATGGCGTTGCCGGAGCACCTAATTATCTTACTATCCCCATGAAAGATATCGTTGACCGCAACGGTGATATCGTTTTCTGCTCATGCGGAGAACATAATCCACCTGCTAGTGTCAGACAAACATACACACTAAATGACGCTTCTGTTGCTGACCTTGATGGTGATGGGGAAGTTGAAGTCATTATTAAACGCTTAAACGCCTCTGATGCCAGTACGAATGACTCTATTACTGTTGATGGAGTAAAATACCCTTTGTCATTTAATGGAGAGATGTATTCTGCAACTAATACAAGAGCTTACGTCATACTTGAGGCATATAAACTTGACGGCACACGTCTTTGGTGGATTGACTGCGGACCAAATATGGTGAGTCTTAACTCCACAGAGCTTAACATAGTTGCATATGATTGGGATCAAGATGGCAAAGCGGAAGTATTATTGAGAGGTGCTGATAATATGATTATTCACAAAAGTGATAATACTACTTACGAGATAGGCAATATGAACGTAAATACTCGTAATCACATGAACTCTCATTCTAATTCACAATATGCTTGGACACTTACAGGAAATGAGTACCTTATCTACCTTGAAGGTGCAACAGCCAATCCATATAGTGTTACAGAATTTCCACTAAAAAGACTTGAGACATCCGAATTCAATGAGGAAATAGACTGGGAGAATCCAGAAACTGACAAGCTCAACGCATATATTAATGCAGTTGGAACAGCATGGGGTGATAATTACGGTCATCGCTCCAGCAAATACTTCTTTGGCGCACCATTCCTTGACGGAAAAAAAGCAAGCATATTCCTTGCACGCGGCATATACACCCGCCACAAAATGATAGCAATTGACGTTGACCCCGCCACACACGCCTTCACCACAAAATGGACATGGGCATGTAGTGATGCCACGTCACCGTTCTACGGACAGGGTAACCACAATTTCAACATTGCAGATGTAGATGGCGACGGATGCGACGAGATTATCTATGGTTCTATGACCATTGACAATAACGGGCATGGACTTTCATCCTCTGGACTTGGCCACGGTGATGCCCTGCACGTCAGCGACCTTGACCCTTTCACCAAAGGTTTAGAGGTCTTTGCATGTAACGAGGATAAGCCCGCAAACAACCTGCGCAATGCCACTACAAGTGGAATATACTACCGCGACATAACCGCGACAGATGATGGCAGAGCACTGATGGGAAATTTCACTAATGATTATCCTGGATGCCAAGGACGTAGCACGCAGTCTGGAATCATATCATCCGCTTCCCACAGTGTTATAGAAGAATATTCTCCAGCAGACAATTTCATCAACTGGGGATGGCTTAACGGCAGAATTTATTGGGATGGCGACCTTTGTGAAGAATATCAGAATAGCCCTGGAACAGAAAGAGAATGTGTAGTTGCAAAACCTGGCGGAAACCGCATAATGCAAACATACGGAGTGAAGCTTAACAACGATTCAAAGAACAATCCATGTTTCCAAGGTGACATTCTTGGTGATTGGCGTGAAGAACTTATACTACGAAATACAGATAATACAGAGCTACGTATTTATACCACAACAACACCTACAGAATATACCATGCCTTCATTATGGTATGATCATGAGTATCGTCAAGCTATGGTTTGGCAAATGTGTGCATACAACCAACCACCACACACAAGTTTCTTCTTGGGAGAGATGGAGGGTATAACAAAAGCTCCATTACCACTGACTACAACAGGCAGGATTGAGATAAATGCAGGTAATAGCTTGACAAATTCTACAAATGGACAGGATATTATGATACTCGATGCAGGCAATATTGGCATCTCATCTGATGTATCACCACGCAACCTGATTATCAACGTTCCTTCGCAAGTGAGTGGCAACGATGATAATGATAACATCACATACAACTATAGTACCACACAACTTGGCACTATTGACGGTGGAAATCTCACCGGCTCGATGATACTATCAAAACAAGGTGACGGATTACTCAAAATGGCAAAACGCACCTATGACTATAGCGGAGCAACAGAAGTTTTCTCTGGCTCTCTCGCCTTCAGCGGCACACTGTCCAACAGTGAGGTTTGGATGAATCGCCACACTAATCTCTATACAGCTGGTACGTTCACCCAGCCTGTTACTATGGAGTACGGAGCTACTTTGTATATCACAGAGGAGAATGTCAAAGCTGATGGAACAACTCCTGAGCCAGAATATAATTCTGTAACATTTAATGAATTAAATCTCAATGAAGGTTCACGAGTAGTTATAAACATAGACGTTGAAAACAATCAACATGACAATATATCTATTGGCACCCTTAATATTCGTACACAAGATTGGCAAAATGGTCCAAAGTATTTGTCCCCTGTGTTTGAAATAATCAGTCCTTCGCGTTTAGAGCTTGGCACATATCTTATTGGAGATGTCACTTCTATTAGCGGAGACTTAGCTGATATCGTCGTTGAAGGAAACAATTTCAGACTATATCAAAACCGAGAGATTATTGAAGAGAACGGACATCTGTATCTTAAATTGACAGAAACAGACACTCCTGTTGTTCCTACAAATGCTGCGACAAAGAACGCAACATCAACTGCAACAACCTGGGACTTCAAATCTATACATAAGACAACATACAATAACACAAATTCATGGATTACTCTTGGAGAAGACAAAACTGCCGTCAATGAAACGGAGTGCTATTATAGCACAGATGCAGGGTTGGAAGAACTCGTTTTTGATAAGACAAAAGATGCCAATATATGGAGAATTACAAATGCAGGATTAAGAAATCAGGGAAGTGGTTCTCGTACTCTTGGTATAACAAATCTTCATAAAGGTGATGTAATCACTGTCGTCTGCTCTCAAACTGGCGATAAAGCTGATGTGGTATCAATGAATACACGTAATGCTATTGTTGACGTAACTGATGACACCTACACCTTTACAATGCTTTTTGATGGCACATTAGGACTTTCTGTTGCAAGAACGAAAGATCCGAACTATTATACAATAGAAAAAATCACAAAAGCATATAGTTATTCCAAACTAACACTATCACCAACGAATGTTGAAGAATATGAAACTGGTGTATATGATAGTGTTCATTTTGAACGCACCTTCAACGCAGGTTATTCTTCGCTATGCATTCCTTTCAACATAAGCGTAAATGAATTCACGAATGGAGATGAAGAAGCATATGTTGCATACCTTAGCAACGTTGTAGAGAATAATGGTACTCACACTCTCATATTCACAAACAGTGACAAAATAGAAGCTGACAAACCATATATTCTATATCTCAGCAAAGCACTAGACAAACCCGTATTTACCAACATACCTGTATTTGCAAGCGAAGTAGTCGAAACGAAATCCGGTGCATGGACCATGTACGGCAACTTCACCCCAGGTTTCTCTATGTACGGCAAGTACGGCGTGGCTCGTAATGCAGCCATCATGAAGGGTGGCTCTGCATCCACGCTCAACGCTTACGGAGCATACCTCACAGGACCGTCAAACGCTAACAACGCAAAGATTGTGTTCGGAGAACTCGTAGACGACGACGACGCCACCGGAATCTCCGTCATCAACGACGAGAGCGCCACACAGCGCAACGGCAAGTATGCCGCCAACCAGCAGATAATAATCCTGCACAACGGCAAGAGATACAAGGTCAACGGCGCACTGATAAAATAACGCGCCTCTTGCGTTGCGCAAGCATGAAATTAATGGCGATTGTTCAGTTATCTGAACAATCGCCATTTTCCTTTTATTCTCCCCCACCCCTCATTTCTTTAGGTGGGTTCTAATAATTCCCACTGTCAGATTTTTGAATTTATTTCGAGGGCAAAATGTTAGCTGATAAGGGAGCATAGCGGGCTATGTGACCGCAGAAGTTAACAGTTTGCA
>Ga0310691_10007556_pt1 | contig 11292 bp, 8 predicted proteins | sample 176DNAGHGlowgp2_FD_203887 | JGI IMG/M metagenome (GOLD analysis project Ga0310691, IMG submission 203887) | Sheep rumen microbial communities from Palmerston North, Manawatu-Wanganui, New Zealand - 1766 DNA GHGlow gp2 (v2) (version 2) | ecosystem: Host-associated > Mammals > Digestive system >... | reverse complement strand
TCAATCGCCACCCCTCGCCCAACAAGCAATACCTACTGCCCATCATCAAGCGCATCAATGGCCGCGAGCGCTGTCAGTATCGCGAGGGACTGCGCGTCGTCAATGCCATGCTGAAGCCCGTAGGCCGAAAGGTGGGCCTCACCGAACCACTCACCATGTACGTCGCCCGCCACTCATGGGCCAGCATAGCCCGTTCCATGAACATTCCCCTCAACATCATCAGCCAAGGCATGGGTCACACCTCTGAGCAGACCACCCAAATCTACCTCAAGTCGCTCCGCAACAAAGGGCTCGACGCCGCCAACGCCAACATCATTAAAGCCGTAAGTAACCTGACTACCAATGAGTTAATTAATAAGTAGAGTTGTATAAATCTTTTTAACATTCTTAACATTTTCACCCCCTCTCTGCCGCAAGAGGCATGGTTAAAATGTGAGAAAAATAGAGAACAATATTATTTATTTATTAATTAATTTTTAAACAATTCGTATGAACAAAACAAAGTTTTTTAGTTCACTGCTCGTAGGACTGTTGGTTTCTACGAGTTTGTTCACGTCTTGTAAGGATTATGATGACGACATCAAGAAACTGCAGTCGCAGGTTGATGCTCTGAATCCTCTGCTTGCCTTGCAGGATCAGTGGAAGAACGGTGTTGTTATTACCAGCATCACTCAGAACGGAAAGGATGTTAACATCACGACCAGTGATGGCAAGTCCTACACCGTAAAGGGTGGCGAAGACGGTGACGACGCTGATGTTTGGACTATCGGTACCGATGGTTACTGGTACAAGAATGATGTCAAGACTGACTACAAGGCCATCGGTACTAACGGTACTAATGGTACAAATGGTACTAACGGTACTAATGGTACTAACGGTCTGGACGGTATCTACTACGAGCCCAATGTTGATGGCTATTGGTACAAGGTTGACCCCAACACTACTCCTGCTACCAAGACCAAGACTGACATCAAGTGGGCTGCCGAGGGAACTACTCCCGCTGCCGCCTCTTCAATCAAGGCTGTTAAGAACGATAAAGGAGTGTTCTTCAGTGGCGTAGAGGGAATCGACGGTACGCTGTACATTCCCATCACGGCTCCTCTGACCAGTCTGGTATTCATTCCTCAGACTTACTATTGGGGTATCGAGGCTGCCAAGATTACCCGTATTGAGCCGAAGTACTACACTGATCTGCTGGCTTTGACCAACTACATTGACGATGACGACCTGCGTAAGGAGGTTATCGGTACAAAGCGTCCTGTTCCTAATAAGGAGAATGACGTAGACTATACCGAAACCGACAAGGAACTCAACGTTCATGACCGTTACACATTGAGTACTCAGTCCATCACCATCATGGTTGATGCTCAGGCTCAGTATCACTGGAATCCCACAGTGGCTTACTATGATGACAATACTGAGGCCAATGTTATTAGTGAGAACAAGGACTTCACTCGTGGTAATGGTAATGCTATAGTTACGCTGCTGGGTGCCAAGGACAAGAAAAATGGTGCATGGTCTGTTGCAGAAGGCGTTCTGACTGTTCCCTTGAAGGTTGTAGGTACCGTAGGTACTATTACAACTGATGGTCAGCAGTTTGCCAACAATCCTGGTGTAACTACCTTTGCTACTCAGATTTCTTATGAAGATACTACTATTACTTCTGACTATGCTGCCATTATTCAGGAGACTGTAAAGGATCTTCGTCTGTCTCATGTCAAGAAGAATCCTTTGGCAAATGCAACTTCCGGTGATGAGGAATTCATTGAGACCAAGGAGTTCAATACTCACTGCGGCCAGTGTACACTGACTGAGAACTATGGCCATGCTATGCACCTCTTCGGTACTGTTGGTGAGGCCAAGTACTTCGTTGCTAACACCGACCGTATTGACAATGCCGGTGTTCAGGGTGAAGGCCAGGATCTCGTACAGTTTGATACAGATAAGGACCTGACAGCTCTGGTTGAGACTCACTACACCACTGCAAGCGGTGATCACGCAAAGTTCGATGCTACGAAGCTGGCTAAGAATTTCTACTACAAGTTTGAGTTGACCGACTTCCGCTATAACGACGCTACTGCTACTAACGAGTCGGCTCACGCCGCTATCTATGTTGGTGAGGATGGTCACTACTATCTGCACCCGCAGGATCCTGTTGCAGGTGGTCTGGTAGGTCGTCCCTACGATGCTGCCAAGGCAACTGAGGTTGTTGTCAACCGTGTTCCTCTGGTACGTGTTTCTCTGATTTATCTGGGTGAGGATGCAAAGGCCGGTACTGCTGATGACAAGGTCATTGACTATGGTTATCTGCCCATCCGTATTGTGAAAGAAGTTGTCGAGCAGCCGAAGCACTATATCACTGTAGAGTATACCTCTGACAAAGATGCTTCTGTAACTCGTTATAACGACTGTTACAATCCTGCTGGTACAAACGTCAATGCTTATCAGACTGACTGGCGTCAGACTGAGGAAGACCTGATGAGCCACGCAGAGTTGGCAAGTGTACTTGACCACGAGACCTTCCGTCGGATTTACCACGCTCAGGGTAACATTGCTGACCTTGATCAGTATTATGTAACTGGCACCGATGCTGAGGGTAAGCCTAAGTTTGCACCTGTTACAGCGACACCGCTGTCTACTGCCAAGGTAGGTAAGATTGCTTACGACGACCGTCAGGTTGCTCCTGGTGCAACGACCAATACCCTGAGCTGGGATATTGATGCTGCTGAGATTCAGGCCCTTGCTACTGCAACTCCTGCTATCACCAGTGTTACACGTGCTATCCTGCTGAAGTCTGACGATCCTGTCAACTATCCTGACATCTACGTTATCTTCAAGTCGGGTGCTATCTCACTGGAGAGCAAGACTGTGACTGCAAACCTGCACCTCTCTGAGAATATCATCAACGAGTACTGGTACACCTTTGGTAATGCTCCGTTCCAGCAGGGTAAGGTTGAGATTCACACCAACGTTGTAACTCCTGAAGAGAATGATGGAACTGGCAACTCTGGTACTAATGCTTGGAAGCCTGTAAACTTCCAGAACATCTTTGCAAACGTATTCCTGAAGAACTTCAACGGCAATACACCTGCAGACTGGATTACCTTCGACGGTGCTCCCACTGCTACAGGTCAGCCTTTCGTAAAGACCAACCTGAAGTTTGATGTTATCTTCGATCCTGCAAACGTAGGCAAGATATACAAGGGCTATCTGGATGCTGGTGCTGCACGTAGCTTCAAGATGAAACTGTCTGCTGATAGAAAGACCCTGACCGCTACATTGCTGAATGCTAATGGCACTGAGACTACCAATGTACAGGATGTTGCTAAGATTACCGGTACATGGAATGGTACAACTACCGACTATCAGAACCTGCAGGATGTTAAGATTGAGCTTCAGAAGACTGAGTATGCCAAGGCTCTGCTCAACTATGTAGACCATGCTCTCATTGGTGCTGCGGACGTACTGAATGCCAAGGTTGCCTTCGTGCCCACTTCTCAGAGCGGCAACGATACCTTCAAGCTGAATGCAGCTGGTCAGGTTGAGTACGCAGTGAAGTACACTGACGAAAATGGTAATATAAAGTATTGTAACCTCGCTATCACTGACTACAACTTCGACGTTCGCTTCCTGCGCCCGCTGTCTCTCGACAAGTCTAAGGACACTGAGATTGAGGATGCTACTAGCAGCACTGACAACAAACAGGTCATCAAGCTGAGTGCACTTATCAATGGTTATAAGGATTTCCGTGACGCTTGGAAGATTGGCCGTACCCGTGTGATTGGTGTTGACGATGCTGGTCAGCCTATCTATGGTGAAGACAATCTCGACTACGAGACCTATTATTCACCCGATGGTGACGATGATTTCAATGTTGCAGTTCAGGGAACGCTCAATGTTGGTGACTTCATCAGTGCAAATGAGAACGTTACTACCAACTTGAACCAGGCTGATCCTAACACCTTCGTTCCTCTGAAGGATGTGTCGAGCATTATCGACTTCAAGTTGACCGCAACAGACGAGATTACTTATGTGAACAACCAGGCAACTGTTCAGGACTTCAAGGTACAGATTCCTGTTGCTATCGAGTACTACTGGGGTACTATCTATGACAAGGTAACCATCCACGTCAAGAAGACCCAGAGCAATGCTCCTCGCATGTAATAAAGATCGTTAAACATACTCAACAAGGGGGAGGGTTTAGTCCCTCCCCCTTTTTAAATCAAAATAAGAATTATACGTTTATAGAAAAATGAGGCTTAAATACATTTCATTGTGTCTCACCGCACTGGTGCTTGCTTTGACGGGATGTAAGAGCGACAAGAAGACCGGCGAGGTCAACGAGAAGGGGCTTCCCGTGTTCGAGTTCAACAACGAAGACTCCGTGACAGTCCGCCAGTTGGCAGACGAATACGTGCAGCGTTTCCAGAGCAAGGACTTCGAGGCCTGTGCCGACATGCTCTACACGGTGAAGAACGACTCTGTGCATCCTCTGACGAAAGAGCAGCGCCAGGGCTTTGTCAATGCCATGCAGCATCTGCCGTTTCAGGGCATAGCCTTCAAGGAGCAGAAACTGCTGAGCGACAAGGACAACGAGGTACGCATTGCCCTGCTGATGTCGCCCGATGGTGACTTGGAGACAGAGCGTGGCACTGTCAATTTCGTGCTGAATCCTGTCTATATCGGCGAGAAGTGGTATCTGACCCTGCGTGATGAATATGCCGAGGGTGTAGGTCTTTATCATTAATTCTTTAGTATTGATATTGGGAAGGAATAAGAATATGAATGTGCGTACATTATCTATATTGTTTTTAGGATTATCACTGCTTTCCGCCTGCAAGGGAGGTGACAAGCCCTCTGCCGTGTTTGACAACGAGCGGGAAAGCCAGTCTGCTGAGCAAAAGCCCCATGCTCATTTATCCATTTCCGAGAATATAGACTTGGGTGTTTTTACCGCAGACAATCTGAAGAAAGAGGCTACCATTTTGATTACAAATACGGGAAATGACACCTTATATATATTAAGTGCCCAGCCGGAGTGTGATTGTACGACTGCTGAAGTGCTTGATAGTGTTGTTGCACCTCTGAAAAGCGGACGCCTTGCTGTTACTCTTGATTTGTCTGACTATCCCAACGACACTATATACAAGACGGTGGGTATCATCTCTAATAGTGTGCCCGATCGAGTCGTTCGCTTCAATCTCGTGGGAGTTCGCAAATAACTACGATTTATGGTTGTCATCAAAATGAAAAGTCATATCAAATCACTCATGTTGTTCCTGCTGTCGGCTTTTTCCTTGTCGGCAGCAGCCAATACGGGTCTTGCTTTAGTGATTTATGAGAAGGGAAATGCCACCCCGGTGTTTGAGTGCTGGCTAACCGATAAACCCACAGTAACTTTCAACAATGGTAAGCTTACTGCAACCGCTCCTTCGGTCACTTACACGTTAGAGTTTATGAACGTAGCCCGGATGGAGTTTGAAGAAAAGGAGGAGGTTATTACCGACGTAGAGGAGGAGTTGGCCAAGGAACTGAGTCCTGCAACCCTGCGTCTGCAGTTCTTAGACGGTCAGACAGCCCTTATAGAGGGTATCGATGACGACGATACGGCTCGCCTTTACGCTATTGACGGTCGTGTTGTTACTGCCGAAATGGAGCGTAGTGGCAGTCGCCTAACTATTTATCTGGGTAGCCTGCCCCAAGGTGTCTACATCATCCGCATTGGAAACCAATCATTTAAAATATATAAGAAGACATGAAGAAGTTAGCCGTATTATATATGCTGCTCTTGAGCGTAGTTTCTATCTCAGCACAGAACATGCTGATGAAGGTAACTTTGGCCGACGGTGCCGAGTTGACCAAACAGACTGATGGTAGCTACGTTATTGATGCTGATAAGGTGGCAGATATTACTTTTTCTGTGCAGCCTATTGCTAACGAGCCAGAGGCCATAGACCTTGATTTGCCTTCAGGACTGAAATGGGCATCATGGGACTTTGGAGCAGAGGATAACACAGCGAAAGGCCCATTGTATAAATGGGATAATTTCGATATCAACGATATTGTTATCAAGGAATGGACTCAGTACTATGATGACAAAGAGTGGCGCATGCCCACCCAAGATGATTTTCAGGAATTAATAGACAACTGTAATTGGACTCTGCAAGATGGAAAGTTCAAGGTTGCCAGCAAAACGAACGCGGATAAATTTATTATTCTACCAATTGCTAATTATTGGTCAAAGACATTGACTGCGACTACGGGATTTGCCGTTGCTATGGAGGTACATAGTGAAAACACCCAAGGTGAAATTGGCTTAAAAGCTATAGCGACCCAGTTGCCTATCCGTCCCGTCTGGGGCCTTGAGAAGGTGACAGCCACAGTAACAGTATCCGTGCTGTCTACATCTATAACATATAATTCCGCTTCGGTACAGGTTGGTGTGACGTGTGATGACATGACGGCCATTAAGAGCTATGGCGTTAAAAATGCTACCACTGGCGAAATCCTCAAAACGGTTACTGGTCAGCCTTCGGCAACGAATACACTTTCCTTGACGGGCCTTAGTGCCAACACTACATATAGTATTAAGGGCTTTGTTACCATGACAGACAGCCGCACTTTCGAGTCGGCTGAGGCCGTCAGTCTGACGACAAAGGAAAAGGCTTTGGCCATCAGTGCCAGCGTCTCAAAGGCAGATGTTGACGAAGCTACAATTGCCGTCACCGTCACTGGCGATGAGCTGAGCGAAGAAGGAGTAACCTATGGCTTGCGTTGGGGTGATAGTGCAGATAATCTGACGAATGATGTACCCGGCAGCGCCTCTCTGACCTCCGGGACAGCCGTTGACTTTTCCATCACCGGTCTTGAGGAAAAGACCACCTATTATTATCAAGCATACGTCAAGCGTGGAGATGAAGCAGAAAAGACTACTACTGTAGCCGACTTCACTACTGCCAGCGCATCAGGCTACGCTACACCAGGAATCGTTGACTTAGGCCTGCCAAGTGGCATCAAGTGGGCCAGCTTTAACTTGGGAGCCAAGAGTGATACTGAGTATGGTGGGCACTATGGATGGGGAGATGCTACAGGTGAGAACCGTGCTACCCAATCAGGCTATTACGGTGGCAACAAGATTTTTACGACGATTGGCGGAGACCCCGATTACGATATTGCCAAGGCCAAACTGGGTGGGAACTGGCGTCTGCCTACCTGCAAGGAGATAGAAGAACTGATTCGCGCCGGTCATCCTACCTTCATTGAGAATTACAAGAACTCAGGCGTGAATGGTTGGGTGTTTACTGGTAACAATCAAAGCATGTTCATTCCCTTGGCTGGTGTCAGAGTGGGTGCCGATGACACTACTATTGAAGACCAGGGACGCTATGCCTATCTATGGTCTGACAGTGTAGCAACCGAAGGAGTCTATTATACCATATCAACATTGGTGTCACAATCGATATTAAACAAAGCTCGTGGCCTGTCTATCCGCCCTGTCTATGACGACGGAACTGGGTCTTCTGGCAGTGGCTCTTCAAGCACCGATCCTACCAATGAGGTTGCCGAGCGTTCTACCAACGAAACCGGTCTGATTCCCGAAGCAGGAATAGACATGGGTACTGAAGGTGTCAAATGGGCACGCTGGAACCTTGGTGTAACTGCCAAGACTGGTCAGTACGGCTGTTACTATGCCTGGGGCGAGACAGCAACAAAGGACCAGTACACTGAGGCCACCTACAATGTGCCTTTCAAGGACCAGCATTACAACGACTTTACAAACAAGCAGTTCGATAGCAGCTACGATGTCGTAAAACAGCTGTGGGGCGGAAAATGGCGTATGCCGACTGCCGGAGAAATAGCCGTACTCATCAATAACTGCAATGTAGAGTGGACTCAAGAAGACGGTTTGTCCGGATACAAGCTGACCAGCAAAACTACTGGCAAGTCGCTGTTCTTCCCTGCCGGAGGCTGGATGCGTGACTCTGCTGCCGGAAAAGGGTCAACAGGATATTATTGGAGCAGTTCGGCTTATGTTTCTTCGACTCCGGAGAAGGCTAAAGGCTATGCAACCAATATGCAATTCAGTGAACAGTCACATCCTGCTACAAATGGATTCTGGAGATATGTCGGTATGCTGATTCGCCCGGTCGTAGAAGACTAAAAACAATATAATATTAACTAAAAACAATATTACGATGAAGAAGCAAAAGTTTTTATCATGGATGCTCCTTGGCGGACTGATGTTATTGTCTGCTTGCGGAGGTGGTGACAACGAGGCCGTAGCCCCTACTACACCGACGACTCCTACTACACCAACGACTCCGACAACTCAGACACTGGTGTCATTTACTCCGTCACTGGGAGCCATGACACGCGCCACGGAGACTTCCTTCGATACTGGCGACCGTATAGGAGTCTTCGCCATGAAGGCTGCCTCGGGTGACGCGCGTGCCATTATTGCAGACAACGGCAACTATGGCCAAAACGTGCCTTATGTGTATTCCAACGGGAAGTATACGTCATCCAACGGTATTGCACTGCCAACAGATGGCAGCAAATTATTCTATGTGGCCGTCTATCCCTACTTGAACAATGCAGCCAATACTTTTGAGTTTGCTGTCAATGAGAATCAGTCAACGGCCGCCAACTACACTGCCAGCGACTTGTGTACTGCCAGTACGGATGCTACCAGCGACAAGGAAGTTGCACTGAAGTTTAATCATCGAATGGCACAGTTGACATTCAAACTGACGGGCGACGGCTGGACCAGCAGCAACCTGAATGTGAAAATGGTCAATGTCTATACCCGGACCAGTGTCAACCTGAACAATTTGACCTTTACGGCTACTGGCAGCAAAGGACAAGTAATCTGTGCTTCGAACGGCACCAACAGCTACAAGGTGATACTTCCTCCCCAGACCATGGCCAAAGGAGAAACGATGCTTGTAGTGAACATGAACGGCTCAGACTATACACTGGTGACGAATGGTGAAATAGAATTCCGCTCGGGCAAGAAGTATGAGTATACGCTAAACATGAATCAAAACCATGAGATTGTTGAATTCACCGGCGACATTAATCCATGGACTATCGACGAACGTATTAACAGCGTCATACCTGAGGATATTCAGGATAAAATGGAACCATACATCCCCATTTACAGAGGGAATACGCCTCCTAACATTGAAGGTACGGTATATGTTGATCCGTTTACCGCAGTCTATTGTGAAGACTATCCCAATAATGGTGGCTATGCTCCCGGTACGCGTGTAAATAGCGAATATATCCGTTTCTCTAACCAAAATATGGTCTACAACACGCTGGATATTGACACGCGTAGTGTGTCTGGTACTTCAACAGAAACTGGAACAGGAGCCTTTATCAGTGGTAGTGGCGACAACTTCACAGCCTACTTCAACACCGTAGGACAGTCGTCGGGCATTTACACCCGTACCGCCCTGCTTATTTCGGGTACTAAGACCTCGACAGGCATTGCTAACCTGAAGTATGCCTTTGTCATGGTTGAAAAGGGCAGTGACCCCAACCACATTCTGATGAACGAAGGCGTGTTCCGTATCTTCGAGGATCAAGATGGCATGTCGCCCTATACCAGCTGGCCTGCTAGTTCGGCACCGCAGCGTGCTGCAACACTACAGCCCGAATGGAGCGTTTATTCCAATAACCACTAAAATCTTGCAGAAATGAGACGTAATCGGAAAAATGTGTTTGCTACTATGGCTCTTCTCTTGTTGGGTGTAGCATGTACAAACGAAAAATATGAAGACTTTGTCGGCAGTAACAATACTGCTGACAAGGTTTCCTTCTTTGTCGAACCCCTCACACGAGCAGGGGAAACCACCTTTGATACGGGCGATGCTATCGGTGTTTTTGCTTCTACAACCTCTGATGGTACTTTAAACAGCACAGGCAACTATGCTGATAATGCCAAATATGCCTATGCCTCTGGAAGTTTCATTCATACTGGTTCCGGCATCAGTACCCCCAATCTGCCGGGAAGCACTGTAACCTATTATGCTGTCTACCCTTTCGCGGAGCAGCGTACTCCCCAGTTCAGTTTTACTGTCAATACAGATCAAACCACCTACGATGCTTATACCAAAAGCGATCTGATGCTGGCTAAGGCCACCGCGTCAGCTTCTTCGCAGAAGGTTCCCCTCAGGTTCGACCACGTGATGAGCCGTCTACTGATTGATGCCAGTGCTTTGGGGCTCTATCAGGGAACCTATAGTATAGAAGTAATTTGCCAGAAAGCAACAATGGATGTGAACCTACAGCAGCAGACCGTAGAATCGAAAAGTGATGTGAAGCGTATTAAACCTTGTGGCGATGGTGACCATCACTTCAAGGTAATCCTGCCGCCTCAGACACTGAATAAGGCAAATGTTACCGCTACTCTTCACATAAATGGTAAGTCTGCATCAAAATCGGTAATTATGTATTCTTCCGTTGATCTTCGCCCAGGGACCTCTGTAGAATTAAAGCTAAGAGAGAAGAACGGTGAATACTATTTCTATTAGTTTGAGGATGAGCTCATAGTCGAAGCTCTCTCTCACTTTCATTTTCTAGTCCTCGGTGGCGACTCGTGAGAGCCGCCACTTTTTTCGCCCTTTTGATAAGTGTTCTATTACAAGGAAAAAAGTATTTTCCTCCCTATGGATTTTATGTTCCCAACTTGGGTACACATGTTCCCAACTTGGGTACACATGTTCCCAACTTAGGTACATAAGTTTCCAACTTGGGTACAAAACTTTCGTCTCGTAGGAAAAACATTTCTCAAGGCCGCCCGCGGCTGTTGCCTGCTTTGGGTTGCTACTTTTTTTCGGAAAAAATTTGGTCGTTTCGGAGAAAATATATACCTTTGCAAAATCAAGTATGTGTCTGTGGCGACGGGCATAATACATTTTGGGCTCCCGCAAGGGAGGCGAGGCCCCTGAAATGAAAAAGGGACAAATGCTACGATGTAGACAATTCAATTCAAATAAATTTTATTAACTCTTAAAACAAACAATTATGAGAAGAAAAATTACTCTTATGCTTATGGCTCTCTTCGCCTTAGCAGCCTTTGCGGCAACGCAAGTGCTGAATCAGGCGACAAGGCGAGCTGCCCCTAACGAGACAAAGGTATTCACCGCCGGTGGTGGTAGTGAGGTTGATAATGAACCGATAGTCAGTGACATTGTGCTTGATCTTCCGACTGGTGGCGATATCACTGCTGCCTTGAATGACAAGATTGCCGAGATTGCTGCTGCTGAGGGACGCGACGTGATTGCC
>Ga0310691_10007555_pt1 | contig 11294 bp, 6 predicted proteins | sample 176DNAGHGlowgp2_FD_203887 | JGI IMG/M metagenome (GOLD analysis project Ga0310691, IMG submission 203887) | Sheep rumen microbial communities from Palmerston North, Manawatu-Wanganui, New Zealand - 1766 DNA GHGlow gp2 (v2) (version 2) | ecosystem: Host-associated > Mammals > Digestive system >... | reverse complement strand
TATCAATTCTTATAGAGATTTACCAAAACTCTATAATCAATGGTGTTCAGTTGTTAGATGGGAAAAAACTACACGTCCATTTTTAAGAGGAAGTGAATTCTTATGGCAAGAAGGCCACACAATGCACGCTACTGAACAAGAAGCACGTCAAGAAGCATTAAGAATGTTAGAAATTTATGATAAGTGTGGAAAAGACTTACTTGCAATTCCTTTTGTAAAAGGAAGAAAAACAGAAAAAGAAAAATTTGCTGGAGCTCTTGAAACATATTCTATTGAAGCTTTAATGCATGATGGAAAAGCACTTCAAAGTGGTACAACACATTATTTTGGAGATGGATTTGCAAAAGCATTTGGCGTTCAATTTTTAGATAAAGATGGCAAGGTAAAGAATCCTCATCAAACAAGCTGGGGTGTTTCAACTCGTTTACTTGGAGCCATTATTATGGTTCATGGAGATGATAATGGGCTTGTCTTACCTCCATTTGTTGCACCAATTCAAATTGCTATTGTTCCTATTAAAATGAATGAACCAGGAGTTCTTCAAAAAGCTCGTGAATTGCAAAAAAACCTTGAATCTGCAGGGTTTAGAGTAAAATTAGACGATTCTGACAAGACTCCAGGTTGGAAATTTAGTGAATATGAAATGAAGGGTGTGCCACTAAGAATTGAAATTGGACCAAAAGATTTAGCAGCAAATACATGTATGATTGCTAAACGTAATGATGGAACTAAAGAAAGATATTCACTTGATAATCTTGATGAAACCGTTTCTAAATTATTTAAAACAATTCATCAAGAAATGTATAATGCCGCTCTTAATAATCTTTTAAATAATATTCATGAAGGTCACACTTTTGAAGAAGTTCAAAACATCGTAAATAAAGGCGGATATGCAAAAATGATGTGGTGTGGCAAACAATCTTGTGAAGATAAAGTAAAAGAAGTGAGCAACGCTACAGCAAGATGTATTCCATTTGATCAAATTCCATTCGGAGATACATGTCCAGTCTGTGGAGAAAAAGCAAAATATTTAGTCTTATTTGCTAAAGCATATTAATAATATAAAAGAGGATTGAAAAATCCTTTTTTTGTTTAGCAATAAAGTAAAAATAGTTTAAAAAAATTAGATAATATTTTGTCTAAATTTTTATCATGAAAAGAAAACAAGCATGTTTATGACAAAAATTTCATTTTGTTATTTATTGAAAATTATTTCGATAAGAATGTCATTGAATGAAATTATTTTGTCAATAATTTAAAAATATTGTCAAAATTTGACACTTGATTGCAAAAACAATCATTAGCATTTAGAAGTATTTATTTCTTTATCTTTTATTTTTAAAATAAAACCACATAACTTAAAAAAGTTGAAAATAATCGAAAGGAAATTTTGTGATGAAAAACAATCGTATTTTGGGAATTTTGTTCTCAGCAGCCATGACAATGACGTTGGTTTCTTGTGGTGGTGATGCAAAACTTGAAAAAGCCTACATTTCTTTTGTTACAGCTGGCGAAAATATTGCCGTTTTTGAAAAAGTTTATGATGGTAAAGCAGCAGAATTTGATCTTAAAGGAGTAAAAACCAACAGTGATGGTGAATTATCTCTTACTTGGTATGCTTTTGAAACCGTTAAAGAAGGCGAAGAAGAAAAACAAGTTGAAAAGAAACTTGATGCTGCCCCTGTTGATGGTGGTTCATATCAAATTGCTGTTTCCGTTCCAAAAACAAAGAAATTTGATGAAAGAACAGTAAAACATGATTTTACTATTACAAAAGCTCCATTACCAGAAACTGCTGTTACAAGAAAGAGCGAATTCCCTTCAGTAATTCATTATACTGAAACAGGCTCAGGCAGCAGAATTACAAGAAGAGCAGTTGAAGCAGATGTCACTTTAGCAAAAGCTAACGTAGAAGTTAAAATTGGTAATAAAACACTCGTAGCCGATACCGATTATTCAGTAACAGTTTCTATTGCAAATGCAACAAAAGCTAATGTTGCTATTAATTTAATCAATAACAGCAATTATTCAGGCTTAACATTCCAAGTTGATGCCGCAAAACAAACTGCATAGCTAAAATTAAAAATTTTAGGGAGGGTCGATTTAATCGATCCTTTTTTAATTTAGTTTCAATTAATGACAAATTGAGTTAAAAAATGAAATTATTATTGATTTGTAAAGAAAATCATTTTTGCAAACTTTTATTGATAGAAAAATAATAAGTTAAAATTATGAAAATTATTATTAATTAATTAATAATAATTTATTACTTATTCTATGTCTGTCCTAAATTTTCAATGTATTGAATTAATTATTTGAATTTTTAATCTTTAATTAAAGAGATTAAGAAATTAGAATTTAACCATAAGACTTATTTAAGTTTTTCATAATTGAAAGGAAATTTAGTGATGAGACACACACGTATTTTGACAATTTTATTATCAGCCGCTACCATGATGACGTTGGCTTCTTGTGGTGGTGAAGCAAAATTAGAGAAGGCCTACATTTCATTCGTTACAACAGGTGATGATGCTGCAGTTTTTGAAAAAGTCTATGATGGCAAAGCAGCAGAATTTGATCTTAAAGGTGTAAAAACAAATAGTGATGGTCAATTATCAATTACTTGGTATGCTTTTGAAACTGTAGAAGAAAAAGAAGTCGAAAAGAAATTAGATGCTGCTCCAGTTAATGTAGGAAAATATCAAATTGTTGTTTCTACTCCTAAAACAAGTAAATTTGAAGAAAGAACAGTTAAACATGATTACGAAATTACAAAAGCAGAAATGCCAGAATCATGGTTAATTAAAGGCGCAGACTTCCCAACAGTAATTCACTACACAGAATCAGGTTCTGGTTCAAGAATTCAAAGAAAAACTATTGCTACTGAAGTTCAAACTGTAAAAGCAAATATTACAATTAAAAAGAGCGCGGATGCTGCTGCGTTAGTTCTTGATACTGATTATAAAGTTAACGTCAGTGTAACAAGTGCTACTGAAGCATCAGTTCAAATTCAATTAGTTACCGAAGCAAATTACAGCGGATATACTTTAAAAGTTACAGCCGAAAAACAAGCTGCTTAAGACTTCAAAAGGTTTAGAAATTAAGGCGATAATTGTCGCCTTTTTTCTTTATACTTTGAATTTTGATAACAAATTTGTTTGCTTTTAAATTGTATAATTTTGTTAAAAGTTGATTGAGTTAGTGCAATTTTGAGCGAATATGTCAATATTTAATCATAAATTTGCACACTATTATTATTTTAAATATAATTTAATAAATTAAAAATATAGTAAATTGGAGGTCATACAATGTTCAAAATTCGTAAATTTACTGTCGAATATTTGGAAAAAAACTGCGTGACAGATAATAAGTTACCAAGATTTTCCTATGCTTTGGAATGCGATGAAAACGAAGTCGAACTTGAAAGTGCTATTCTTTCTTGTAACGGACGGGAAAAAGAAATCAAAGACGTTAGAATTGCTACCTATGAAGGTGAAAAACTTAAACCATTCTCAAAATATGAAGCAACTTTAAAAGTTAAAACAAATAAAGGCGAAGAAGCTGAAGCTAAAGTAGCTTTTGAAACTGGTTTTTTAGGAACAAAATGGGTTGCTGAATGGATTAGTGATCCAAATTATCAATTCGTTGAGAAAAAAGTTTCACCAATTCCAATGGTCTTTAAGAAGACATTTGCTTTTGATAAAAAAGTAAAAGAAGCAAAACTTTTTATCACAGCAATGGGTATTTATGATGTCTATTTAAACAAAAAACTCGCTAGTGATCGTTATTTTGCTCCTGGCTTTACTTCATATAAAACAAATTTACAATATCAACAAATCAATGTTACTGATTTACTTGAAGAAAACAACGAACTTTTAGTTCCTGTTGCTGGTGGTTGGGCAGTTGGTTCATTCATTTTCACAAGAGGAAATAGAAATGCAGCTGATAGACAAGCTTTGCTTGCTGAACTTCATGTCGAATTTGAAGATGGAACAAATGAAATTATTAAAACTGATTCCTCATGGGAAGTTACACTTGATGGACCAGATAGAGAAGCAGATTTCTATGACGGAGAAACTTTTGATGCAAGAATTAATATTGATGAAGTTAAATTCCATCAAGCAGCAAAAGAGACTTTAAAAATTAATCCAACTCTTTATGCTGAAATGGGTTCACCAGTTATTGAACATGAAACCTTACATTATGTTTCAAAAAATAAAATTGAAAATGGAAAAATAATCTATGACTTTGGTCAAAATTTTGCTGGTGTTTTAGTTTTAAAGATTAAAAACGGAAAAACTGGTGAAGAAATTATAATTAAGCATGGTGAAGTTTTACTTCCAAATGGCGATGTTAACTCAGCAATTTTAAGAAGTGCAAAACAAACATTACATTATATTTGTAGAGATGGTGATCAAAAATTTAAGCCAAGATTTACATACATGGGATTCAGATATGTTTCAGTTGAAGGAATCGATGAAGAAAATATCGACCTTGAAGCAAGGGTAATTTATTCTGACATCGATATTATCGGTGATTTTGAATGTTCAAATCCATTGTTAAATAGATTGCATCAAAATATTATGTGGTCAGCAAAATCTAACTTTGTTGAGATTCCTACAGATTGTCCACAAAGAGATGAAAGAATGGGTTGGACTGGAGATATTTCAATTTTCTCACAAACAGCTAACTTCAATTTTGATATGACTCGTTTCTTAGAAAAATGGTTAAAGGATGTTCAAGCTGAACAACTTAAAACTGGTGGTTTACCAAATACAGTTCCTGCAAATGGTTATGGATTCCCAGCAACAATGCCTGCAATGGCAATTGATTTCTGGGGAGATGCTATTTTAAATGTCCCATATCAATTATTTGTTAGAACAGGAGATCTTTCTTTTTTAACAAATTATTATGAAAATATGCAACGTTATGTTAAAGCTTGTAAATTCTGGGCTGGACTTTTAAGCTTTGGAAAGAATAAATATATCTGGAGAAATATTTCAACATTCCACTTTGGAGATTGGCTAACAACAGATATTCCTAAGATGGGTGCATGGCAAGCAAGACATAAATATACAGCTACCGCATCACTTAGATATACAACAAATCTTTTAAGTGAAATCGCAACAATTTTAAATAAACCTGAAGAATCAAAAGAATATAAAGAATATAGTGAAAAAGTTGCTGATGCTTACGTTTGGAAATTTATGGAAGATGGAAAACTTAAGGGAGAAGAATTCCAAACAGGTTACGTCCTTCCAATCCAATTCAAAATGTTTGATGAAGCAACAAATAAAAAAGCAGTTAACAACCTCAAATCACTTGTTGAAAGAAGAGATTATTGTATTTCAACAGGATTCCCAGGAACACCTTATATCCTTTATGCTTTAGCAGATAATGGTGAAGTTGAAACAGCTTATAAGATGCTCTTAAATACAAAATGTCCTTCTTGGCTTTATGAAGTTAAAGTTGGCGGAACAACAATTTGGGAAAGATGGGATGGTTTAGATGAAAATGGTCAAGCAAATTGTGGTGATGATGGAACTCATGGAATGATTTCATTTAATCACTATGCAGCTGGATCAGTTGGAAATTTCTTATATACAAGACTTGTTGGTTTAGAACCAGTTGAACCAGGTTATAAGAAATTTAGAGTTAAACCAGTATTAACTCCAGAAATTAGTTACGCAAAAGCAAAAACACTTGCTCCATATGGTGAAATTAAAGCTGGATGGAGAAAAGAAAACGGCGAATTTATCGTTGATGTAGAAGTACCTATTGGAACAGAATGTGACGTTTACTTACCAAGTGGAAAAGTTGAAACTGTTAAAAATGGTAAATATACTATAAAAGAAAAATTGAATTAAGGAGATTTTATGGGAAGATACCAAGAAGCTAAAGAAATTTATGCAAAATATGGAATTGACACTGAAAAAGCAATTGAAGAATTAAAAAATATTCCTATTTCACTTCATTGCTGGCAAGGCGATGATGTTATAGGTTTTGATGGTTCTGATTCTTTAAGTGGCGGAATCCAAACAACAGGTAATTATCCTGGAAGAGCAAGAACACCTGAAGAATTAATGGCCGATATTGCTAAAGCTGCAAGTTTAATGCCCGGTAAAAAGAGACTCAATTTACACGCTTCTTATGCACTTTTAGGTGAAGATAAAGGCAAAGTAGATAGAGATCAATACACATATAAATATTTCGAACCATGGATTAAATTTGCAAAAGAACAAGGTTTTGAAGGTGTTGATTTCAACCCTACATTCTTTGCTCATCCAAAAATGAAAGATGGTTTATCACTTTCTTCTCCAGATGAACCAACAAGAAGATTCTGGATTGAACATGGTAAAAGATCACTTGAAATTGCAGCTGAAATTGGAAAAGCATTTGGAAATAAATGTTTTGTTAACATTTGGATTCCTGATGGAATGAAAGATATTCCTGCTGATAGACTTGGACCACGTATTAGATTAAGAGATTCACTTGATGAAATCTTAACTGTTTTAGATAAAGAACATGTTCAAGTAGCAGTTGAAAGTAAAGTTTTTGGAATTGGTGTTGAATCTTATACAGTAGGAAGTGGCGATTTCTATATGAATTATGCTGCAACAAGAGGAATTTTCTGCCTTATTGATAATGGTCATTATCATCCAACCGAAAACGTCGCAGATAAATATTCTTCACTTTTAGCATTCTATGATAATATTGCTGTCCACCTTACAAGATCAGTTAGATGGGATAGTGACCATATGGTAACTTTTGATGATACAATGAAAGATATATGTGCTGAAATTGTTAAATATGGAATGTCACATAAATTTATTATTGCAACAGACTGGTTTGATGCATCAATCAATAGAATTTATGCTTGGGTAGGTGGAGTAAGAGCAATTCAAAAATCATTATTACTTGGTTTACTCACTCCATGGAAAGAAATGATTGAAGCAGAAGAAAAAGGTGATTTTACAAAACGCTTATATTTAAGTGAAAGAAATAAAATGTTACCTTTAGAAGATGTTTGGAACGAATACTTAAAACGTCAAGGATTAGAAGAAGAATTCTTTGATGAAATCACAAGTTACGAAAAAGAAGTATTATTAAAAAGATAATAGATAAAATATTGCATTTAATTGACTAAATATTTAATCTTTTGTCAATCAATTGCATTTTGCTTAAATTCATTTTGTATTCAAAAAATAATAATTTATAATTATTATAAATTTAAAAAAATATTAGGAGGACGTTCTCATGGCTGAGAAAGCGAAAAAAAGTTTTTTTGAGACAAAGTTCATGTCTTCAAAAATCAAAAGCCAAACAGTATCGATTTTTCCTGAAGCAGCTTTAGGTTATTTGCTTGGACCTATCCTAGCTCTTATGGGAAACGGTGTTGTCAATGGCTGGCTCGTTCAATATTGGGACAAAGTTCTTGGATTAGGAACTTGGAGTCCAATATTCGAAACAATTCTTCCTATTGTCTCCGCAATCATCATCATTATTGGTAATCTCTTTGTCGGTAGATTAATGGAAAGAAAACCATCACTTGCAGGTAAGGCAAGACCTCTTCTCTTAATTGGTATGCCATTTGTTGCTATCGCATTATTGGTCTTATTCTTAGTACCATTCCCAGAAGCAGCAAAAGAAGAAACAATCATTCAAGGCTTAATCACCAATGAAATTTCAACTGAAGGCGGTATCCTTGCTTCAGTATTCATTGCAATCGGTTACAATTTATACTACGCAATTGCATGGCCAATCTATTACACATCCCATTCAGCACTTGTTGGTTTATCAACACGTGATAGTGGAAAACGTGGCTTACTTGGAACAGTAGTTATGGGTGCTCAATTAGGCGCCGCTGGTATCTCTGGTATGGCAGGTGGTTTACTCGTTGACTTATTAAAATTATTACCTGTTTATAAATATAGTGATACATATATTGCCGCTTATAATGCAGCACATACAGATGCACCATTACCTCAAAGTGGTATGACAAATAACTTTAACGATGTTTCAAAATTAGTTAAAGACGTCGATTACACAATTGAAGTTAGCCGTGCACAAGCTAATGAAAAATGGACTATCTTAATGATCGTCATGATTGCAGCTCTCGTTGTTGGCTCATTAATGGAATATTTCTTCACACGTGAAAGAATCACCGAAGAAAACGTTAAATTTGAACGTTCACTCGAAGGTAAAGAAGGTGAAGAGAATAAGAACGTTAAAGCAAAAGTATCAATGAAAGAACAAATCGCCGTTTGTGTTAAAGACAAATATTGGTGGTTCATCATGATCTTCTGGTTCTTATATCAATTTGGTGGAATGATGAAGAATAATGGTATGCCATTCTTCTCACAATCCTTAACTGGTACAAACGCAGTTTCATCCTTAATTAATACAGTTGGTGCAATCCCAACAGCAGTCGGTATGGCTCTTGTCTGGCCAATCGCAATTAAATTTACAAAGGCAAAAACAATTTCATTCGGTGGAATTCTTGCAGGTCTTGCAGCATCAGCAGCATTCTCAGCATTAGGATTCTTAGGAAATACAGCTGCTATTTCATCAATCGCAGTTGCGTCATTCGTTGTTAAAGCATTAGGTACAGCTCCAGCAATGTATGTCTCAATGGCATTAATGGCTAACGTACTTGATCACCAAGAAGCAGTTTATGGAATTAGAACTGATGGCTTCTCAATGGCAGTTTATGGATCAATCATGGTCGCTATGGCAGGTGTCTGTAACGGTATCATCATTGGTTTAAACAACATCCCAGGAGTCGATAAAGCATTCTTAAATACATTTATCGCTTATGGTGTTGAAGGTATTTGTTACGTAGCAATCGCTGTTATGTTCTTCTTCCTTAATGTTGAAAACTTCACAAGAGTTGACAATAAAGCAATCGTTGCTGATCATAAAGCTCAAGTTTTAGCAGCTGGTGGCGAATGGGTCGAACCAGAAGAAGCAAAGAGACTTGAAAAAGAAGAAAACGAACGCTTAGTTGAAGAAGCTAGAATCGAACAACTCAAAGTAGATTGCGCTAAGAAGAACCTTAACTTCGAAGAAGAAAATGCAAAATACTTAGAACAAAAAGCAGCTTCTGATAAAGCAAAAGCAGAAAAGAAAGCAGCAGCTGAAGCAGCAAAACAAGCAAAATACGATGCATTAACACAAGAACAAAAAGATGCAATCGAAGCAAAGAAACAAGCAAAACAAGCAAAAAACGATGCAGTTGATGCAAAAGCATTAGAAGCACTCAATAAAGAAAGAGAAAAATTCGGAAGACCAGCAGTTGTCTTAGAATAATTCTCAAACCTATAATAAAAAGATGTGATGGTTTCCTCACATCTTTTATTTTGGTTCTGTTAATGAATAACTGTTATTTTGAAATCATCGAGTTTTGCTTGTTCGTTTTCGTTAAATTTAACAGGTGTAATCAAAACATCGATATCACTTAAAGTTGTTGATCTATATAAGATTTTCTTTTTATATTTTGATTCATCAGCAAGAACAATTGTTTTATCACTATTTAAACACATTGTTTTTTTAAGTTCTGCTGAATCAATTGTTGATTCAGAAAAACCATAATCTAAATCAAATCCGCCACAAGAAATTAATGCGAGATCTGCATGGAAATTTCTAATATCAGCGATTGCTTTAGGACCTAAAATTGAGTTTGTATTTGCTTGAACTTGACCTCCACAAAGAATCAAATTGCAAGAAGTATGAGTAATAATTTCATTAGCAATAAATAATCCATTTGTGATAACTGTCACGTTTTTATATCCGTTTAAAAATGGAACAATGTGAAGTAAAGTAGTTGAAGAATCTAAAAATATTGAAATATTATCGTTTAAAAATGAAACAGCTTTTTGGCATAATGCTCTTTTTTCTACAATATTAACTTTTTCTCTTAATTCAAATGCTGATTCTTTATTTGTTGGATTTGGATTTAACATAACTGCACCAAAAGTACGCGTGATAAACCCTTTTTGTTCCATTTTTGTTAAGTCACGTCTAATTGTTGCAGCAGAAGCATAAAGCAAATCAGAAAGTTCATAAACACTATGAGATTTATTATCTTTTAAAATTTCTAGAATCTTCCTTTGCCTTTCAATATCATACATAATTGTTGTCCATCCTTGATTGAATATGAAACATTTTAGCACTGAAAGATAGTAAATATCAATATTCAATCATAAATTTGATTAAATTATACTTTACAAGTATAATTTTGTTAATTATGAATAAAGTTTTATCGATCGATATAGGAGCTAGCTCAGGTAGATTCATTCTTATTGAATGCAATAATGGTACTTTTAATGCTCAAGAAATCTATAGATTTCCTAATGGTATGAAAACCATAAAAGGACATTTAAGATGGGATATTGATGAATTATTTAACAATATTTTAGAAGGCTTAAAAATCAGTTTGCAAAATCATAAAGATATTAAAACTGTTGGTATCGATACCTGGGGAGTTGATTATGCACTTTTAGATAAAGATGGAAATATAATCGATAAACCAATTGGTTATAGAGATTCAAGAAATAAAGAAGCTGCTCAAAGATTGCTAAGCAAAATTAGCTATGAAGAGATTTATAAAGAAAGTGGAATTCAATATTTAGATTTTAATACCATATTCCAACTTTATGATGATATCGAAAGCGGAATTAAATTCGATACATTCTTATTAATTCCAGATTTATTAGTTTATTTATTAACTGGAGAAAAACGTACAGAAATCACAAATTTCTCTACAACAGGTTTATATAATCCAGTTGAAAGAAAAGCATCTAAAAAACTTTTAGATTTAATTGGATTAGATGAATCAAAAATTTCTCCATTTATTAATCCTTCTGAAAAGGTAGGAACTATTAAAGAATCGATTGTAAAAGAACTTGGAATTTATCCAATTGATGTTGTTAGTGTCGGAAGTCATGACACAGCAAGCTGCATTGCAAGTATCAAACTTAAGGATAATTCAGTCTATCTTTCAAGTGGAACATGGTCACTTTTAGGAATCGAACTAAATAAACCAAATAAATCAAAAGAAGCATTTGAAGCGAATTTTACTAACGAAATCGGATTAAATCATACAGTTAGATTCTTAAAAAATATTATGGGAATGTTTATAGTTCAAGAGCTTAAAAAAGATTTTGAACTTTCAAGCTTAAATCTTACATTCCAAGAGCTTCAAGATGAAGCTGCTCAGGTTGAAGATAATAAGATTTATATCGATGTTAATGATAAAGCATTCGCCCAACCTGGAAATATGTCACTTAAATACT
>Ga0310691_10007554_pt1 | contig 11294 bp, 8 predicted proteins | sample 176DNAGHGlowgp2_FD_203887 | JGI IMG/M metagenome (GOLD analysis project Ga0310691, IMG submission 203887) | Sheep rumen microbial communities from Palmerston North, Manawatu-Wanganui, New Zealand - 1766 DNA GHGlow gp2 (v2) (version 2) | ecosystem: Host-associated > Mammals > Digestive system >... | reverse complement strand
CTCGCCGACCGCCTCGGCGCCCTCACGATGAAGCTCTACAACGGCGCCGCGGACTACGGCCGCTCCAAGGGCATCCTCATCGCCGACACGAAGTTCGAGTTCGGCCTCGGGCCGGACGGCTCGCTCGTCCTCGCCGACGAGGTGCTCACGCCGGACTCCTCGCGCTTCTGGCCCGCGGCGGACTACCGCACCGGCGCCAACCCGCCCTCGCTCGACAAGCAGTTCGTCCGCGACTGGCTCGACGAGATCCACTTCAACCACGAGCCGCCCGCGCCCGAGATCCCCGACGAGATCGTCGAGAAGACCCGCGCCCGCTACCTCGACGCCCTCCGCATCCTCGCCGGCTAGCCCGCGCCGCCCGCCCCCTTCCCCTTCCTCCCCCCGATCTCCTCTTCCCCCATGTCCGAACACGAATGCAACGGCGATTGCGGACACTGCGCCCACGCCGCCGAAGAACAGGCCGACGCGATGGACTGCCGCGTCCGCCACAACCTCGCCGGCGTCCGCAACGCCGTCGTCGTCCTTTCCGGAAAGGGCGGCGTCGGCAAGAGCACCGTCGCCGCCAACCTCGCCGCCGCGCTCGCCCTCGCGGGGCGGAAGGTCGGCCTGCTCGACGTCGACGTCCACGGCCCCTCGATCGTCGAGATGCTCGGCCTGCGCGGCGCGACGCTGATGGCGACCGAGGACGGCCGGATCCTGCCCGTCGACGCCGGCGGCGTCAAGGTGATGAGCGTCGGCCTCGCCGTCGAGGACCCCGACGCCGCCATCATCTGGCGCGGCCCGATGAAGCTCGGCGTCATCCAGCAGTTCCTCTCCCAGGTCGACTGGGGCGAGCTGGACTACCTCGTCGTCGACGCGCCCCCCGGCACGGGCGACGAGCCGCTCACCGTCTGCCAGTCGCTCCCCGACCCGCTCGGCGCGATCGTCGTCACGACCCCGCAGAAGGTCGCCGCGGCGGACGTCTCCCGCTCGCTCGCGTTCTGCGACCAGCTCGCGTTCCCGGTCGTCGGCATCGTCGAGAACATGTCCGGCTTCGTCTGCCCGCACTGCGGCGAGCGCGTCGAGGTCTTCTCCACGGGCGGGGCCGCCGCCCTCGCGGAGAAGTACGACGCGCCGGTCCTCGGCCGCATCCCGCTCGACCCCGCGGTCTGCGCCTCGGGCGACGCGGGCGTCCCGTTCATGCGCTCCCTCGCCGGCACGCCCGTCGGAAAGGCGTTCGCCGACGTCGTCGCCGGCGTCGAGAAGGCCGCGGCGGAGCGCCCGCCCCGCCGCGAGGGCTAGGGAGGCCCCGCCGATGCGCCTTCCCTACTTCCTGCGCAGCGGAAAGAACCCGAAGGCGCTCTACTTCGCCCGCTGCCTCGCGCGCGGGCTCGTCCCGCCCGCGCTCTGCCGCGCGCGGCGCGACGCGCTGCTCGCCTCGATCGCGGAGCGGCCCGACCGCGACGAGATCGAGGCGCGCGCGGCCTACTGCTGCCGCCTCGACCCCGCCGGCGCGCCGGCGCCGCTTCCCGCGGACGCGCCGCGCCTGCGCGACCAGCGCATGCCGTGGAAGGGCCAGGTCTACTACTTCGACACGCGCGAGTTCCTGCGCTTCTTCCCGCCGGAGCTGCGCTGGCTCCACGTCCCCGGCGACGTCACCGAGGTTCCGCCCGCCCCCGCGATCGTGAAGTCGCGCCCGATCGCGGAGGACCGCGGCGGCGCGAGCGCCAACGCCCGCGCCGTCCTGCTCAACCTCAACAAGGTGCGGCACTTCGTGTTCGTGCGCGACCGCCTGCGCTTCGAGGACAAGCTTCCGCGCGCCGTCTTCCGCGGCAAGGTGAAGGGCAAGCCCAAGCGCATCGCCCTCTTCGAGCGCCACTTCGGCCGCCCGGAGCTCGACATGGGCGACACCTCCTCCCGCGCCGTCCGCCCCGAATGGGCCGCGCCGAAGCTCTCGCTCGAGGACCAGCTCCGCTTCCGCTACGTCCTCGCGATCGAGGGCAACGACGTCGCGTCGAACCTCAAGTGGGTGCTCTCCTCCAACTCCCTCGCCGTCATGCCGCGCCCGGAGTACGAGACGTGGTTCCAGGAGGGGCTGCTGCTCCCCGGCGTCCACTACGTGGAGATCCGGCCGGACTACGCGGACCTGCCGGAGAAGCTCGCCTGGTACGACGCGCATCCGGGCGAGGCGGAGCGGATCCTCGCCGCCGCGCACGCGTGGGTCGACCGCTTCCGCGACCCCGCGCGCGAGCGCCTCGTCTCGCTCCGCGTCCTCGACCGCTACTTCCGCGCCACCGGCCAGCGGTAGCGCCCGCGCGCTGTTGCTTTGGCCGGGGCGGCGTGGTAGACTTCCGAGGCATGACGGGACGACTGTTCGAAATCCGCGAATTCACGCTGCACGACGGCCCCGGCGTGCGGACGACCGTGTTCCTCAAGGGCTGCCCGCTGCGATGCGCGTGGTGCCACAACCCGGAAGGACAGTCGTTCGAGAAGGAGACGATGCGGCGCAAGGACGGCTCGACCGTCGCGTGCGGCGAGGACTGGACCGCGGAGGCGCTCGCGGCGGAGCTGCTGCGCAACGCCGACATCATGGCGCAGAGCGGCGGCGGCGTGACGTTCTCCGGCGGCGAGCCGCTCGCGCAGGCGGCGTTCGTGTGCGCCGTCGCGGACCGGCTCCGCGCCGCGGGCGTCTCCTGCGCGCTGGAGACGAGCGGCCACGCGCCGGAGGCGGACTACCGCGCCGTCGCGTCCCGGATGGCGTTCGTCTACCAGGATCTCAAGCACCACGACCCCGCGGCCTTCCGGAGCTGGTGCGGCGGCGACCTCGCGCTCGTGCTCCGCAACCTCGCGTGGCTGCGCGAAAGCGGCATTCCCTTCGCCGTGCGCGTCCCGTGCATCCCGGGCGTGAACGACGCCCCGGCCGACCGCGAGGCGCTCCTTCGCATCGCCGGCCCCGGCACGACCGTCGAATTCCTTCCCTCCAACCCCGCGGCCCCCGCCAAGTATCCGATGCTCGGCCGCACCTACATGGCGCGCGCCGCGGGCCGCGGCGCGGGAGGGGAGGCCGGGGCCGGACGCGGGGGCGCAACGACGGACGTCCCCTCGAACAATCGGGGTGCAACGGACGGGCGTCTGTGCTAGAATCGCGGCCATGAAGACGAACACCGAAAGCCCCTCGGCCGCGCCGCAGGCGCCGGCCGGCGCCGTCCTGGAGGGCGGCATCGCCAAGTTTCCCGCCGGCCGCATGCCGGACGAGGCCCGCGCCGAGGCGGAGGCGGCCTACGCCCGCGCGCCGGCGGAGCGCGTCTACCGGATCGGACCGGAGACGTCGCTCGACGAGGTGAACGCGCTCGAGCTGGCGCCCGGCTCGACGGTCCTCTTCCGGCGCGGCGGCGTCTGGCGCGGCCAGCTGCGCGTCCGCTCCGGCACCCCGGAGCATCCCGTACGCTACGGCGCGTGGGGCGAGGGCCCCGCGCCGATCCTGCAGCCGAGCCTCGACCGCAGCGCGCCCGGCGCGTGGCGGCGCGAGCCGGACGGCCTCTGGCGCGCGGAGACGGGCGCCGCGGTCGACATCGGCAACGTCGTGCTCGACCACGGCGACGCCGGCTGCCTCTTCAAGCGCGGCTCCCGCGCGGAGGCGCGGCGCGACCGCGACTTCTGGTTCGACCCCGCCACGGGCGGCGTCCTCGTCCGCTCCGACGCGGGCGACCCCTCCGCGCGCTGGCGCTCGATCGAGCTCTCGCGCAAGCTGCACTGCGTCGACGAGGCCGGCGCGCACGACGTCGTCTACGAGGGGCTGGCGGTCCGCTACGGCGCCGCGCACGGCTTCGGCGGCGGCGGCGTGAAGCGCGTCTCGATCCTCGGCTGCGAGGCCTCGTGGATCGGCGGCGGCGTGCTCTACGTCGACGACCTCGGAAACGACGTCCGCTATGGAAACGGCATCGAGTTCTGGGGCGGCGCGGAGGACGTGCGCGTCGAGGGCTGCCGCATCCGCGACTGCTTCGACGCCGGCCTCACCGACCAGAGCAACGAGCCCGGCTCCGCGCAGCGCAACCTGCTCTGGCGGAACAACACGGTCGAGCGCTGCGAGTACTCCTACGAGTTCTGGCAGCAGGGCGAGGGCGGCGCCGCCGAGAACATCCGGGTCGAGGGCAACGTCTTCCTCGACGCCGGCGCGAGCTGGGGCCACGTGCAGCGCTGGAACCCGGGCGGGGCGCACCTGCGCTTCCAGGACACCACCGTCCCGACGCCCGGCTTCGCCGTCGTCGGCAACCGCTTCTCGCGCGCGACGGAATGCCTCGCGCGCCTCTTCAACGACTGGCGCGGGGAGGCGCTCTTCCGCGACAACGCCTGGGAGAGCGCCGGCGAGCCGGTCTGCCTCTGGCACGCCCGCCCGCGCGCCGGGCTGCGCTTCCTCTGCCCCGACTACCTCGACCGCAACCACCGCGACGACCGCGCGGAGATCGAGTCGCAGGGCCCCGGCGGCCGCGACTTCGCGGCCACGCCCGAGGGCTTCCGCGCCTTCGAGGAGGCGTTCGGCTTCGGCCCCGACACGTTCCGCCGCGTCTGAGCGCCCCTCGCCGGCAGGCGGGGATCCGGGGGCGCCGCCCCCGGAAGCGGAGGACGGCCCGGCTACGGCGCCGCGAGCTCCACGCGCCGGATGATCTGGTCCTGGAACTCGCGATCCAGCTCGACGAAGTAGCCGCTCCAGCCCCACACGCGGACGACGAGGTGCCGGTGCTTCTCCGGATGCGCCTGCGCGTCGAGGAGCGTCTCGCGGTCGATGGCGTTGATCTGCAGCTGGTGGCCTCCGCGCAGCACGAAGAAGCGCACGAGCTCGGCGACCTTGTCCACGCCGTCCGGCATCGCGAAGGCGCTGTCGTGGATCTCGATCGTGAGCGGACCGCCGTTGCAGACCGGCCCCAGGTCCGGCTCGGTGAAGCTGCGCACGACGGAGACCGGCCCCTTCACGGGGACGTCGAGCGAAGGCGCCCAGTTCGCCGGGAAGGGATGCCCGGAGAGGCGCCCGTCGGGCGAGGCGGGGATCTCCCGCGCGTGCCACACGTAGTACATCGCCGAGCCGGTGCCGGGGCGGAACACGCCGCCGCGGTCGTTCTTCTTCCCGTCGAAGGCGCGGCCCCAGAACGCGATCGCGCGCTTGGCGATCTCGTCCGCGCGCGCGTCGGCGTTGCCCATCTTCGGCGCGGCCTTCGCCGCGGCGAGGACGTCGGGGCGTCCCGCGAAGTCCGTGTCGAGAAGCCCCACCAGTTCCGGGAGCGTCACGAGCTTCTTCTCGAAGACGAGCTCGCGCACGGAGGCGAGCGAGTCCACCGCGACGGAGATGCCCGTCCCGTGGATGCCGAAGTTGTTGTACTTCGCGCCCCTGCAGATGTCGCGGGCGCGCTCGACGCAGCCCGTCGAGATCGCCGAGACGAACGGTCCGGGCAGGATCTCGACGTGGCGGTACTTCTCCACGAGGGCGTCCGCGCGCCGCTGGATTTCCGCGAGGAACGCCGCCTCGACGGCGTCGTAGCCGATACCGTCCTCCGCGCCGCGCGCGCAGAGGGCGCGAAGCGCGGCGTCCAGCGCGCCGGGGAACGAGACGGCGTCGATGTTGTCGATGTCCATCCCGCAGCCGGGGATCACGAACTCCCAGCACGCGGCGACGGTGTAGTCGCGCGCGTCCTCGGGCGCGTAGCCCCATTTCTCCAGCGCGGGGATCACGACGTCGTCGTTGGCGTACTGCGGGAAGCCGAGCCCCCTGGCGGTGAGCTCGGTGCCGAGGCGGAAGATCTCGATCGGCGTCGACCGGTCGACGCGCAGGTTGATCTTCGGGTCGACGAGCCGGAGCTCCCCGCAGGCCCTGAGGCAGAGCCGCGAGAGTCCGTTGAACGCGGGGGCGCCGTCGCGCGTCACGCCGCCGAGCATCACGGACTGGCCGTTGTCGCCCTGCTGGACGCCGACGTAGAGGTCGCTGTCGCGGTTGCAGGCGACGAAGAACTCCTCCAGCAGCTCCAGCGCGCCGTCCTCGTCGAGCCGCCCGGCCGCGAGGTCGGCCTCGTAGTACGGCAGCAGGTACTGGTCGATGCGGCCGAGCCCGCAGTGGTATTCGCCCTCGCACCACATCGCGTAGTGCAGGGCGCGGAGCGCCTGGAGCGCCTCGCGGAAGGTGCGCGCGCCGAACCGCGGGACGCGCGCCAGCGTCTCGGCGACGTCCGCGAGCCCGCGCGCCTCGGCGGCGGCGCGGTAGCGTTCGACGAACGCGAGGACGGCCTCGACGGAGAGGATCGCGTTCTCGAGGAACGAGATGCCCTCCGCGTCGTTCTCGGCGCGGCATCGCGCGAGGCGCGCGCGCATCTGCGCGAGGCGGGCGTCGAGGCCGTCGCGGATCGCGGGGCCGAAGTCGGCGGTGAGGTTGAAGACGACGCCCTTCTCGCCGAAGGCCGTGCCGGCGGCGCGGCGCGCGTCCATCTCCGCCTCCGTGTGCAGGTCGGGGACCTGGCGCACGGTGCGCGTGAGGGCGATGCGCTCGCCGTCGAGGAACGCGGGGGACTCGCCCTCGGCGCGAAGCATCTCCTGCAGGCCGATGCGGGCGCGCGCCTCGTCGGGCGTGCCCTCGGCGACGAAGCGCGCGAGCAGGGGGGCCCAGTCCGCGTCGCGGCGGAGGGCGTCCTGCCGCCGGTCGAAGGTGAAGTCGAGGAGCCTCTGGATTCGCGGTGTCATGGCGGACATTCTACCAGATGCCCCCTTCCGCCGCAACGGAGAAGCTCAGGCGAGGCAGGCGTCGGGCATGCGGGTGGAGCCCGCGCCCATCCAGCCGCCGTTGCGGTCGATCATGCCGCCGTTGATCACCGGGCCGGCTCCGGCAACGCCGTGGTCCGGGTTGACGGGGCGGATCTGCCCGCCCCAGCCGCGGCATTCGGTGATGGAGCTGTCGCCGATCCACGGGAGCTGGTTCTCGCGCTTCGCGCCGGGGACGAGATACGGCCCCTCGATCATCGGCGCGGGGGCCGTGCGCCATTCCGGCGAGCCCGCGAACTTGACGCCGTATTCGACGCCGTTGCCGCCGGCCGCCGTCAGGAAGCCTCCCCTCCCCTGCCCTTCCAGCCCGAGCAGCAGCGCGCGGCTCGCGGCCTGGCCGAAGTTGTGCGTGAAGCGGGGGGTGGACGCGAAGTAGCCGAGCAGGTCGGCCGCGTTGGGGCAGCGCAGCGCGAGGGGGACGATGGCGCGCGTGAACAGCGCGTCGATCGCCTTCTGGCAGGAGTGCAGTTCGTCGCCCATGCGGCGCGCCTCCGCGAAGAGCGCCTTCATCGGAAATCCGCCCGTCTCCCGCAAGACGGCCGCGATCGGCGGAAAGAGCGCATCGCGCATCCACGCGAGGTTCGCCGCGATTTCGGGCGAGTAGACGCCCCAGCCGCAGAAGCCGCCGCCGAAGCGACCTTCGCCGGGGAATACCCCCGCGCGCCCGCCGCTCTCGCGGTCCTCGACGACGAGGAGCGGCACGTGCGCCGTGACGATGCCCGTGCCGGAACCGACGGTCGGGTAGTCGCACGCGGCCTCGCAGCGGATTTCGCCGCGCTCCAGCAGCCGCTCCGCCTCGGCGGGGGTCTTCGCCCAGCCCTCGAAGAGACACGCGGAGACCATGCCGCGCCGGTGCAGGACGCACATGCGCGCGTATTCGATCGGCGGACCGGAGTGGAGGACGGTCCTGTCGGGAAGGCCCAGGAAATCGCCGGCGGTCCGCACGTCGATCCAGTAGGGGTCGCCGGCATCGCGGAGGGCGGAGCGGCTAGGGACGCTAGAGTCGCTAGAAGCGCTAGAGTCGCTAGAAGCGCTAGAGCCGCTAGGGGCGCTAGAATGGCTAGGGCTACGCGGGGGCAACCGCTCCCGGAGATGCTCGCTCACCGTGTGCAGCGCGAGGAAGAGGGCGTCGGGCATGCCGCAGCCGACTTCGCCGATGAGCTTGCGCGCGAGGGAGACGGGCTCCTCCTCGGCGGGCACCCCCTCGGCGAGATACGCCGCGATGCGCTCGCCGTAGAGCGCCACGCGGTCGGCGCTGCAGCGGATCGCCGCGGCGACCGCCTCCCGGCCGCGCACGACGTCGCCGATGCCGTCGTAGAGGTGGCCGCAGACGAGGTTTTCGATGGGCTCGCCGGCAAGGCGCTCCAGCGTGGCGCGGTAGGCCGGAAGGTCGCGGTAGAACGCGACGCCCTGCGTCGGCGTGCCGTTGCCCTGGAGCGAATCCCCCGTGAAGGCCGTCCCCGTGGCGGTGTCGAGCCAGACGAGGCAGTCGTCGTCGTGGCCCGGCGCCGGGATGGCGCGGAAGCGCCCTTCGAGGAGCTCGCCCTCGGCGAGAAGCTTGTCGGGCTCGACGCCCTTGAGGTACGACTGCGGCGGCGGCGAGTTGCGCGGAAAGCGAGTACGGACGCGGATCGCGACCTTCACCGGGTCGCGCAGCGCGTCGGCGGCCGACGCCGGCGTGGCGACCTTGACGCCGTAGGTTTCGTGCAGGGCGTGGTGTCCGCCGATGTGGTCGCCGTGCACGTGCGTGCAGAGCAGCCAGTCGATGTCGGCGGGCACGAGGCCGAGATCGGCGAGCGCGGGAACGAGGTAGTTCTCGGGGGGAAGGTGCGACGAGTCGATCAGGACGTTCTTTTCGCCGCGCACGAGGAGGATGCCCGTCCAGACGGGACCGAACGGGACCTTCAGGAGGAACGTGCCCGGCAGGACCTCCTCGAACGCGGGGCGTTTCCGGAAGACCTTCCCCGTGGCGAGGTCGAGGTAGTCGCTGTTGGCGAGGGAGGTGTCGGCGCTTTCGCCGACGAGGACGCGCGTGCCGGGCGTCACGAGGATGTGGTGCCAGACGCCGGCGCGGACGTTGTAGTATTTGAGCGGCTCCATCGGGACGCGCTCGGCCTTGGGGCCGACGAGGAGCGTCGCCTCGCCCGTGATCAGGACGAAGGTCTCGTCCGTGGCGTTGTGGCGCTCCAGCGCGGAGAGGTTCCGCTCGTCGAAGCGCTCGGCGTAGTTGAGCGTCGCGAGCGTCCACTTCGCGTTGTTCACGATGCGGCGATAGCCCTCGCCGCCGGTTTCGAGGACGTCCAGTCCGTTCATGGGTTCGCCGATTCCGTGCGAGGAACCCGCCATCCGAACGTTTCGTGCCATGCTTTCGACTCCCTGGTTCGCATGCGTCGTTTCAAGGGGGGGAGTCTACCATGCCGACGAGCGTCCGTCCATAACCGGAAACAAAGTTGTTTCATAACCAAAACGAAATGTGGTAGAATGCCGGACCATGGACGACATCCTCGTTTTCCGGACCGGCGTTCTCGGCACGTGGCGGGAAAAATACGCGGGCATCGCCGCCTTCGCCCGGACGGCGGACTGGCGGCTGCAGCCCGTCGACGCCCGATCGGCCCGCCCCGACGTCCGGCGCCTTCTCTCCTTCTGGAAGCCGCGCGGCGCGATCGTCGACGCGAGCGGCGCGCCGGACCATCTGCGCGCGGCGGACTTCGGCGGCCTGCCGTTCGTCGTGATGACGCCCGGCGCCGACCTTCCGGGGCGGCGCGGCATCCCGTCGGTCAAGAGCGATTCGGAGGAAATCGCGCGGCTGGCCCTCGGCGAGATCCTCGCGGGAAATCCGGCGTCGATCCTCTTCGTCGACTGGTTCGAACCGCGCGAGTGGGCCGCGGTCAAGCGCGAGCGGGCGCGCGGCATCGCGGCGCTGCACGGCCTCCCGTTCGCCGTCGTGTCGCCGGCGCCGGCCGACGCCCGCGACCCCTCCCGGCTCGACCGCCGCATCGCCGCCGCGGTCGCGTCGCTGCCGCGCCCCTGCGGCGTCTTCGCGGTGACGGACGCCGTCGGCGCGGTCGCGCTCTCGGCGCTCGGCCGCCTCGGCCTCGACATTCCCGGCGATGCGACGGTCGTCGCCGTGGACGACGACCCCGAGGTGTGCGAGAACTGCGTCCCGACGCTCACGAGCGTCCGGCCCGACTTTCACCGGCTCGGCTTCGCGGCCGGCGCGCTGCTGCGGGAGCGGATCGGGGGCGCGGCGCCGCGGTCCGTCGTCGTTCCGCCCGCCGGCGTGGTGCGCCGCGCCTCGACCCACGCGCTGCGGCGACCCGACCGGAAGGTTGCCGAGGCGGTGGAGCGCATCCGCCTGCGGGCGTGCGAAGGCGTCCGGCCCGCCGAGATCGCCGCGATCCTCGGCGGCACGCGCCGCTCGGCCGAACTGCGCTTCAAGGCCGCCACCGGCCGGACGATCGGGGCGGAGATCCTGGAGCGCCGCCTCGCCGCCGCGTGCGATCTGCTGAAGGCGGGGCGGAACTCCGTCGCCGCCGTCGCGGGCTTCTGCGGATGGAACGGGGACGTCGCCTTCCGCAAGGCGTTCAAGTCCCGCTTCGGCGTTCCGCCCCTGCGCTGGGCCCGCCTTTTCAACCGGCCCGGATTGCGGTAGAATCCGGCCCCCACTCCAGCAACCACAAGGACACTCCATCCATGCGCATTCTTTTCCAGGGCGATTCCATCACCGACTGCGGCCGCCGCACCAGCGGCGGCTGCGGCTACGAAACCGAGGGCGTCGGCCCGGGCTACCCCGGCCTTCTCAAGTCCCGCATCCTCCGCGACCATCCGGACCGCGACGACATCGAGTTCGTCAACCGCGCCATCAGCGGCAACCGGATCGTCGACCTCTACGCCCGGTGGAAGGCCGACGCCCTCAACCTCGCCCCCGACATCCTCTCGATCCTGGTCGGCGTCAACGACAGCTGGCACGAGGAGCACGGCAACGGCGTCGAGCCGGAACGCGCCGAGCGCATCTACCGCGAGCTGCTCGCCTGGACGAAGGAGAAGCTCCCCGCGGTGCGGCTCGTGCTGCTGGAGCCCTTCACCCTGCCGTTCGGCGCGGGCGCGAACTTGGCCGCCGAGGTGCGGATCCGCGGCGCCTTCACGAGACGCCTCGCGGAGGAGTTCGGCGCGACGTTCATCCCGCTGCAGTCCCTCTTCGACGAGGCCTGCCGCTCCTCGAAGCCCGAACACTGGTCGCCCGACGGCGTCCACCTCCTCCCCGCCGGCCACCAGCTCGTCGCCGACGCCTGGCTCGCCGCCGTTCAAATCTGACCCGAAAGAGAAGCGAGCCCTTCGCGCGCGGAAGCGTGCCGAGGACCGTTGCGGGCGCGCCTCCCACCCGCGCGTCGCGCAGTAGCGGCGGATCCCGGACAACTTGAGCCGCTGGCTCGAGTTGTCCGCAAGCCCTTCCGGGCGACCGTCAGTGGATCAGGAGGAAGGTGGGGCGAACGAGGTTGTCGCGGGCGACCTTG
>Ga0310691_10007553_pt1 | contig 11296 bp, 8 predicted proteins | sample 176DNAGHGlowgp2_FD_203887 | JGI IMG/M metagenome (GOLD analysis project Ga0310691, IMG submission 203887) | Sheep rumen microbial communities from Palmerston North, Manawatu-Wanganui, New Zealand - 1766 DNA GHGlow gp2 (v2) (version 2) | ecosystem: Host-associated > Mammals > Digestive system >... | reverse complement strand
CCGCGCCCGACGCCGCCGGCGAGTTCGGCCCCGACGAGAACGGCGCCGAGGACTTCGACTACGCTCTCCCCGAGCTCGTCGGCCGCGACGGCGTCGAGAAGGCGTTCGACGCCGTCCTCGCCGGACGCGGCGGCGCCGAGGTCCTCCGCATCGACGTCTCCGGCTACAAGCGCGAGGTCCACTCCGCCGGCGCGCCCCGCCACGGTTCCGACATCGCCCTGACCCTCGACAAGGACCTCCAGCTCCTCGCCGAGAGGGCGCTCGAGCCCAACCGCGGCGCCGCCATCGTCCTCGACGCCCGCAACGGCGACGTCCTCGCCCTCGCCAGCGCCCCCCGCTTCGACCTCTCCACCTTCGTCCCCTCCCTCCCCGGCCCCGTCTGGCGCCGCCTCCTCGAGGACCCCGACCGCCCCCTCTACCACCGCGCCCTCCTCGGGACCTACCCCCCCGGCTCCGTCGTCAAGCCCGTCGTCGCCCTCACCGCCCTCGGCGCCGGCGCCGTCTCCCCCTTCTCCACCGTCCACTGCGACGGACGCTTCCGCCGCGGCGGCATCGACATCCGCTGCGCCAGCCGCTGGGGCCACGGCGACGTCGACGTCCGCCACGCCATCGCCGCCTCCTGCAACCCCTTCTTCATCGAGTGCGGCCTCCGCCTCGGCTGGGCCCCCGCCCTCCACGACGCCTTCGAGGCCCTCGGCCTCGGCGCCCCGCCCCGCCTCGGCATCCCCGCCGCCGCCGGCCTCCTCCCCGATTCGCAGTGGAAGAAGGCGCACACCCGCGACCACGCCCCCTGGACCGCCGGCGACACCGCCAACGCCTCCATCGGCCAGGGCTTCCTCCTCGCCTCCCCCATGCAGATCGCGCGCCTCGCCCTCGCCCTCGCCAACGACGGCGACATCGTCGAGCCCCGCCTCGTCCGCGACCCCGGCGACGGCCGCCCCCGCACCGAACGCGTCGTCGCCGACCACGTCTTCTGGCGCCCGCAGGACCTCGAGCTCGTCCGCCGCGGCATGGTCGACGCCACCCTCCCCCCGCACGGCACCGCCCGCCGCGCCGCCGTCCCCGGCCTCCGCTTCGCCGCCAAGACCGGCACCGCCGAGTTCGACGTCTACCGCCCCCTCCCCGGCTCCCGCCGCCACGTCCGCGAACGCCACAAGAACGCCTGGATCATCGCCTACGCCCCCGCGGACGCCCCCCGCTACGCCTTCGCCGTCCTCGCCGAGGATTCCGATTCCGGCGGCCACACCGCCGCCGCCATCCTCCGCACCCTCCTCCTCGGCCTCTTCCCCCCGCCCCCCGGCACGCAGATTCCCGACACGCAGAGCCCCGACGAGGAAGAAACACACGCGGAGTTCGCGGAGCTTGAATCTCACGCAGAGAGCGCAGAGAACGCGGAGCTACATTCTCACGCAGAGGGCGCAGAATCGAATTCTCACGCAGAGATCGCAGAGTTCGCAGAGCCAAATTCTCACGCAGAGGGCGCAGAGAACGCAGAGAACGCAGAGGGCCCTCGCGCCACCGACGACGACCCCGACACCGAGCCCGTCTCCGAACCCGTCCCCGCCATCGAAATTCCCCCTCCCCAGCCCTAGCCCCGCTCCCCTTCAACCCCTTCAACCCCTTCAACCCCTTCAACCATGAAGAAAGCCCTCCCCATCCTGCTTCTCCTGCTGCTTCTCGTGGCGGGGTGGCTTGCGCTGCCAGGACGCGGGGGCGGCGACCCGGTCGCGCGGCTCGTGGCGGACATGGTGCCGATCCCCGGAAAGGACTACCTCATGGGCAAGTACGAGGTCACGCAGGCGCAATGGGAGGCGGTGATGGGAGAGAATCCGTCGGAATTCAAAGGCGCCGACCATCCCGTCGAAAACGTCTCGTGGGACGACTGCCAGGCGTTTCTCGAAACGCTCAACGCGCATCCCGCCGCGCGCGCCTCGGGACTCGTCTTCCGCCTGCCGACGGAGGCGCGATGGGAGTTTGCCTGCCGCGCGGGCTCGACGAACGTCTTCTGCCGTCTCGCCGATGGAACCGAAATCACGGAAGCGACGCTCGGCCGCGTGGCGTGGTATAACGAAAACGCCTCGACGCGCCCCCGCTGGCTCTCGCACTTCCTTGACTTCGCCGAGAGTATTGTCGACCGCGTCCACGAGGTCGACTGGTCCGAAACCACCAGCCACCGTCCCGTGGGACGGAAGGAGCCGAACGCGTGGGGGCTCCACGATATGCACGGCAACGTGTGGGAGTGGACCGAAACGGCGGATGGCGGGTATCGCGTCCTCCGCGGCGGCGGCTGGCTCAACTCGGCCTGGGACTGCGAGTCCTCCTACCGGGGCTGGTTCTCGCCCTCCTACCGGTTCAACTTCCTCGGCTTCCGCCTCTGCGCCACGCAGCGCCCCGCCGCGGAAGAACCTCCCGCGGAGGCCTCGGAATAACTTCAACCTCTTCAACCTCTTCAACCCCTTCAACCTTTCAACCCCTTCAACCCCTTCCCATGTACCCCCCTCCGTCCCCCCGCCCCTGGTGGCGCTCCGCGAACTGGCCGATGGTCCTGTTCTCGGCGGCGCTGCTCGTCTTCGGCGTGCTGTTCATCCGCAGCGCGTGCTCGGTACGCGTGGGACGCGCCGCCATCCTGTGGAAGCAGATGCTCTTCCCGTGGATCCCGCTCGGCGTCGCGGCGCATCTGGTCGTCGCCTCCGTCGACTACCGCCGCTGGACCGAATGGGCCTGGGCCGTCTACCTCTTCGCCGTCGTCCTGCTCGTCCTCGTCCTCGTCCCGGGCATCGGCACCCGGACCATGGGCGCGCAGCGCTGGCTCTTCGGCCGCTTCCAGCCCTCCGAAGGCGCCAAGTTCGCGCTCGTCCCGACCCTGGCGTTCGTCCTCGCGGGCGGCCTCGACCTCGGCGAGCGCGCCCGCCTGTGGCTCTGCCTCGGTCTCTCCGCCGTCCCCGCGGCGCTCATCCTGCTCGAGCCCGACCTCGGCACCACGCTGCCCTTCGCCGCCGCCGTCCTCGCGATGCTGTTCGTGGCGGGGCGCGCGCGCCGGACGCTCCTCGCGCTCGTTCTCGCGGGCGGCCTCTTCGCCGCCGCCTTCCTCGGCTCCATCCTGCTGCCGGAGCGCCTCCCGCCCGAACGCCGCGAGCGCGTCGAGGCGGCCGTCTCGCACGTGATCCACGACCACTGGCGCAAGCGCATCGTCGCCTTCGTCCACCCCGAGCGCGACCTGCAGGGCTCCGGCTGGAACGCCTGGCAGAGCAAGATCGCCGTCGGCTCCGGCGGCCCCCGCGGCAAGGGCTACCGCAAGGGCACCCAGAACACGCTCGGCTACCTGCCCGTCTCCGTCTCCTCCTCCGACTTCATCTTCTCCGTCATCGCCGAGGAGACCGGCTTCCGCGGCGCCGCCGTCCTGCTCGCGCTCTTCGCGGGGCTGCTCGCCTCCGTCGCCGCGACGGGGCTGCGCTGCCCGGACGAGACCGGGCGCCTCGTCTGCACCGGCGTCCTGGCCATGCTCTTCACCCACGTCTTCGTGAACCTCGCCATGACCATCGGCGTGATGCCCATCACCGGCATCCCGCTCCCCCTCGTGAGCTACGGCGGCACCTTCACGATCTCCACCCTCGCCCTCCTCGGCCTCGTCCAGAGCGTCGCCCTCCACGGCCGCTCCGCCGATCCCCACGACGCCTAGCCCGCCGCCAGCGGCGCGGCCGCGTTGACGCCGTCCGGCCGGAAATGGTAGACTCCGCCCCCATGAGCGACCCCCTCCCCGACCCGGCTCCCGCGGCCGCCCCCGGCACCCCCGCGCCGAAGGGCAGCCCGAAGGCGCGCGCCATGACGCGCGCCGCGGTCCGCCACGCCGCGCCGTTCCTCGTCTGGATCGGCGTGATGCTCGTCGGCTCGCTCATGCACCTCACGCCCTCCTCCGGCACCGAGGAGGCCGCCTCCGTCGACGTCGTCTCCGACGCCGGGCTCTACGCGATCCGCACGGCGCTCTGCCTCCTCGCCCTCGTCCTGCTCCGCCCCTGGACCCACTACCGCGGCCTCTTCCGCGCCCGCCACCTCCCCGCCGCGCTGCTCGTCGGCGCGGCGGTCTTCGCGCTCTGGGTGGTCCCCTCCGCGGAGTGGTTCCGCGCGCTCGCGCCCGGGCTCGCCCGCGCGTACGAGACCTGGTGCGTCCGACCCTTCGGCTCCATGCGCGACCTGGCGGACGCCGCCGCGAAGACCGCCGGCCTCTACGCCCCCGCCGCGACGGGCTGGCCGCTCTTCGCCCTGCACATGGTCGGGACCGGCCTCGCCATCGCCGTCGCCGAAGAGTTCTTCTGGCGCGGCTACCTGCTGCGCGCCGCCCGCACGCCGGACTTCCTCGACCTTCCGATCGGAGAGTTCCACGCCCTCTCCTTCCTCGCCGTCACCGCGGTCTTCGCCGCCGAGCACGCCGAGTTCGCCGCCGGGTTCCTCGCCGGCGCCGCCTACGGCCTGCTCTATCTCCGCACCCGCGACATCTGGGCCGCCTGCGCCGCCCATGCCGCGACCAATACGCTGCTCGGCCTCTACGTCCTCGCCACGGGACACTGGGAGTTCTGGTGAAACCCTTCCTCGCCTCCGCCCGCTCCGACCCCTCCTGGGCCGCCTTCCTCGCCTTCGCCTTCCTCTCCTGCGTCTCGATGCCGCTGGCGCGCGTCGCGCTCGTGGCCTCCCTCGCGCTCGGGCTCGCCTCCCCCTCGCGGCGCCGCTCGTTCCGGATCACCGCCCCGACCGTCGGCTGGCTCGTCTACCTGGCCGTCGCCATCGCCGTGTCCGCCGCCGCATGGGCGCTGATCGAGGACCCGCTCCTCGCCCCCGGCCGCGGCTTCTCCAAGCTCCCGAAGCTGCTCTGGTACGCCGCGATTCCCCTCGCCGTCATGCAGGTCGACACCCGCCCCCGCCTCGTCGCCACGCTCCGCGCGCTCGTCGCCGGCTGCGCCGTCACCGCCGCGTGGGTCCTCGTCGCCAACCCGCTGCTGGCGCAGTTCCAGATGGTCTTCCCGACCGACGCCCAGGCCGCCGCGGGGACCGCCTCCCCCGCCGGCGCCTTCCTCCACGAATCCCTCCGCTGGATCGGAACCCGTCTCCACTGGGACGCCATCGACGCCGTCAACCGCTGGATCTACACCAACGGCCGCGCCGCCACCTGGTCCCAGGCGCTCGTCAAGCTCGGCACGATGCAGGACGCCCAGCGCTTCATGATCGCCGTCCCGGCCGCCCTCTGCCTCCTCGTCGAGTCCCTCCACGCCCCCGACCGGCGCGCCCGCGCCCGCGACTTCCTGCTGCTGCTCCTTCTCGCCGCCGGACTGGTCCTCACCTGCAAGCGCGGCCCCCTCCTCGCCTGCGGCGCCGTCTGCTTCGCCTTCCTGCTCTCCCGCCTGCGCTGGTGGAAGGCGGCGCTGCTCGTCGCCCTCCTCGCCGGCGCCTGCGCCGCCCTTCCCCAGGCCCGCGCCCGCTTCGCCCAGCTGCCCGACGAGTTCCTCCTCCGCAAGGGCGGGCGCTCCCTCATGTGGACGCGCATCGTCCCCGAGCTCCACCGCGAGCACCCCTGGGGCATCGGGTTCCGCTCCCTGACCTGGAACAAGATGTTCGACATCGACATGCACACGGAGCTCAACCAGAACCACGTCCACTCCGTCCCCCTCCAGTCCTTCGTCGACTTCGGCTGGGCCGGCCTCGCCGCCTGGGCGCTCTGGATGGGCCTCGCCGCCCGGACCGGCCTGCGCTTCGCCCGCCGCTCCCGCCGCCCCGCCCCCGGCTCCTCCCTGCCCGAGACCGCCTGCTTCGCCGCGCCCCCCGCCATGTTCGCCGCGCTCGCCCTCTACGGCCTCGTCGAATACAACCTCGCGGACTCCGAGATCGTCCTGCTCTACGCCCTCGCGATGGGCCTCTCCGGGCCCTCCCTGCTCCGCTCCGCCCCCGACCCCGCCGCCCAGCGCCCGCCCCTCGCCCTCCCCGCCGGGTAGCCCGCCCTCCCCCGCCCTCGCCGCCTTCGCAACGTCCGCGCGCGTGAGCGCGAAAAACCCCTTTTCTCCCGCCCCCCTTTCTGTTATACTTTGCGCCCGTTTTTCACCCTTGGCCCATTCCCGCCTTCCCATGAACGCCACCCTCACCCCCGTCACCAAGACCCGCACCGAAATCGCCGTCACCGTCCCCGCCGACGAGGCCGCCAAGGCGCGCGCCGCCGTCGTCCGCGAATTCGCCGCCCAGGCCGCCCTCCCCGGCTTCCGCAAGGGCAAGGCCCCCGCCGCCCTCGTCGAGAAGGCCTACGCCGACCGCATCGACCGCGAGGCCGCCGAGCGCACCGTGCGCGACGCCTACGGCAAGGCCGTCGAGGAGAACAAGCTCGACGTCTTCGAGATCGTCTCCATCGACGACCGCGCCACCGCCCCCGACGGCACCGTCACCTTCAAGGCCGTCGTCGACCTCGTCCCGACCTTCGAGCTGCCCGCCCTCGACGGCATCCCCGTCGACGACGCCGACACCGCCGTGACGGACGAGCAGGTCCAGGAGCAGATCGACGGCTTCCTCCGCTCCCAGGGCACCTTCGTCGACCTCGAGGCCGACCGCGCCGCCGCCGCCGAGGACATGCTCCAGATCGACTACACCGCCACCACCGACGGCAAGCCCCTCGCCGAGGCCGTCCCCGACGCCGCCACCTTCGCCGAGAAGAAAGGCGCCTGGTGCACCGTCGGCAGCGAGTACTTCACCGTCCCCGGCCTGCCGAAGATGCTCGAGGGCCGCAAGGTCGGCGACGCCTTCGAGGCCGAGGTCGAGTTCCCGCAGGACTTCTACAAGGAGTCCCTCCGCGGCGTCAAGGCCACCTACTCCGTCACCGTCTCCGGCGGCCGCCGCTTCGTCCTCCCCGCCCTCGACGAGGCGCTGCTCAAGCGCGTCGGCGCCGCGTCCGAGGAGGAGCTCCGCGCCCGCATCCGCTCCAATCTCGAGGCCTCCGCCAAGGCCGCCGACCGCGCCCGCCGCCTCGACCAGGTCGCCTCCCATCTCGCCAAGGCCGCCGACTTCGAGCTGCCCGCCGCCGCGCTCGAGCGCGAGACCGAGGGCCTGCTCTCCAACCTCCTGCGCTACAACATGGACAAGGGCGTCTCCAAGGAGGACCTCTCCAAGGAGCGCGACCGCCTCTCCGCCGCCGCCCGCGAGCGCGCCGAGGCCAACCTGCGCGTCGACTTCGTCGTCGAGGCCATCCGCCGCGCCCGCGGGATCGAGCTCTCCAACGAGGAGTTCACCGCCTTCCTCAACCGCGTCGTCCGCGAGCAGCGCCTCTCCGAGGCCCAGATCAAGGAGCTCTCCAAGAACCGCATGGCCCTGCGCAGCTACCACCGCGCCGCCGTCCGCGAGAAGGTCCTCTCCGCCCTGCTCGAGAAGGCCTCCCCCACCCCCGGCCTCAAGGCCTAGGCCCCATTCGCGGCGCGGAGCGCGCTCCGCGCCGATGGCGGCGCCTTCGAGGGGCGGAATCGGCACCGAAATCCCGGCCGCGGTTGAATCCCTGCCATTCGCCCGGTAGACTCCCTACAACCATTTCAACCTCTTCGACCTCTTCAACCGTTTCAACCGTTTCTACCCCCACGCCATGCCCATCCATTCCGACTACTACGTCCCCTACGTCATCGAGCAGACCGGCCGCGGCGAGCGCTCCTACGACATCTACTCCCGCCTCCTCAAGGACCGCATCGTCTTCATCGGCACCCCGATCGACGACGCCATGTCCACCTCCGTCATCGCCCAGCTGCTCTTCCTCCAGTCCGAGGACCCCGAGAAGGACATCTCCGTCTACATCAACTCCCCGGGCGGCGTCGTCACCGCGGGCCTCGCCATCCTGGACACGATGAACTACCTCAAGTGCGACTGCGCCACCTACTGCATCGGCCAGGCCTGCTCCATGGGCGCCGTCCTCCTCGCCGCCGGCGCCAAGGGCAAGCGCTACGCGCTCCCCAACGCCCGCGTCATGATCCACCAGCCCTCCGGCGGCGCCGAGGGCAAGGCCTCCGACATCCGCATCGAGGCCGAGGAGATCCTCAAGGTCCGCGCCAACCTCAACCGCATCCTCGCCGAGGCCACCGGCAAGCCCCTCGAGACCATCGAGCGCGACACCGACCGCGACTACTTCCTCTCCGCCGAGGAGGCGAAGGAGTACGGCCTCGTCGACCACGTGCTCGTCCCCCGCGCCGCCTCCTCCGCGAAGTAGGCGAACCTCCCCCGCCATGCCTTCCAAGCCCCGTACCCGCACCTGCTCCTTCTGCGGCCGCCCCAAGCCCGAGGAGGAGCTCGTCGCCTACCACGACGACGTCTTCTGCCTCGACTGCCTCCACGAGCAGGAGGCCCAGCTGGCCCTGATCCTCCACGACCTCGGCTCCCTCGACCCCGACGGCCCCGTTCCCCCGCCCCCCGGCCTCTTCGGCGACGGGGAGGAGGGCGTCCCGGCCGCCGCCCCCCGCGCCGCCTCGGGCTCCGCCCGCCGCGCCCGAGCCGTCCCCTCCCCCCGCGAGATCAAGGAATTCCTCGACCAGTACGTCGTCGGCCAGGACGAGACCAAGAAGGTCCTCTCCGTCGCCGTCCACAACCACTACAAGCGCATCTTCGAGGCCCCCTCCGCCAAGTCGGAGGACGACCTGGCGGACGTCGAGCTGGAGAAGTCCAACATCCTCCTCGTCGGCCCCACCGGCTCCGGCAAGACGCTCCTCGCCCGCACCCTCGCGCGCCTGCTCGACGTCCCCTTCGCCATCGCCGACGCCACCACCCTCACCGAGGCCGGCTACGTCGGCGAGGACGTCGAGAACATCCTGCTCAACCTCCTCCAGGCCGCCGACATGAACGTCCGGCGCGCCGAGAAGGGCATCGTCTTCGTCGACGAGATCGACAAGATCGCCCGCAAGACCGGCAACGTCTCCATCACCCGCGACGTCTCCGGCGAGGGCGTCCAGCAGGCCCTGCTCAAGATCGTCGAGGGCACCCTCTCCCGCGTTCCCCCCGGCGGCGGCCGCAAGCACCCCGAGCAGAAGTACATCGAGGTCCGCACCAAGGACATCCTCTTCATCTGCGGCGGCGCCTTCGTCGGCCTGGACAAGATCATGGAGCGCCGCTCCTCCGACCGCCACTTCGGCTTCGCCGCCGACGCCCCCGCGCCCGGCGCCGCCTCCGCCGGCGGCGACGCCCCGGCCGCCCCCCGCCGCCTCCGCCCCGAGCCCGAGGACTTCATCGAGTTCGGCCTGATCCCCGAGTTCGTCGGCCGCCTCCCCGTCGTCGCCTCCCTCGAGGAGCTCACCGAGGACGACCTCGTCCGCATCCTCCGCGAGCCGAAGAACGCGCTCGTGAAGCAGTACCGCAAGCTCTTCCTGCTCGAGGGCATCGACCTTTCGTTCGACGACGGCGCCGTCCGCGCCATCGCCCGCGAGGCGCTCGCGCGCAAGACGGGCGCCCGCGGCCTCCGCGCCATCATGGAGGAGCTGATGACCGACCTCATGTTCGAGGTCGGAACCTCCGGCAAGGCCCCGCCGCCCTCGAAGCGCCGCGCCCTCGTCGTCACCGAGGAGCTCGTCCGCGCCGGCCTCGAGCGCCGCGGCAACCTCGCCGCCGCCCTCGCGCCCGCCCCGGCCCCCCGCCGCCGCGCCGCCGCCGCCCCGGATTCCGCCGCAGAGGATCCCGCCGCCGCCCCGGCCCTCCCCCCGGACCGCGACGCCGACTTCGCCCTCTCCTCCGAACCGCCCCCCGCGCCCTCCCTCTAGCGCGCGGCCCGGAATCCGGCCCCAAGGGACGGCACGGCCCCGTTCCGCGCCGTCCCGCGGCCACGGAAACCGGAGTGCCGCCCGAACGCGGGCGGTTCCGCCGGGGCGCCTAGCCTACTCCTCGATGCCGAGGCAGACCGGCGCGGCGCCGCTCGCGGCGCCGGCCGCGATCTCCGCCAGCGCCGCGTCCATGTCCGCGCGGCGTGCCTCGTGGGTGATCACGATCACCTGCGCGAAACCGTCGGACGCCGCCCCGCGCTGCACCGCCGAGCGGATCGAGACGCCGTGGCGCGCGAACGCGCCCGTGGCCGCCGCGAGGGACCCCGGCTCGTCCTTGAGCGAGAGCCGCGCGTAGAACCGCGAGACGCACTCGCCGAGCGGCTTCACGCGCACGGGCGCCGCCGCCCGCGGGACGGCCACCGCCCGGTGCGTGCCGGCCGCGAGGTTGCGCGCCGCCTCGGCGATGTCGCCGATCACCGTCGCGGCCGTCGGCAGGCGCCCGGCGCCGCGGCCGTAGTACAGCGTCCAGTCGTCCAGATCGCTCTTCACCATCGCGGCGTTGAAGACGCCGGAGACCGAGCCGAGCATCCCGTCGGCCGGCACCAGCGTCGGCGCCACGCGCAGCTCCAGCCCGTCCGGCGAGTGCTTCACGATCGCCAGCAGCTTGATCCGGTAGCCCAGCTCCCGCGCCTGCGCGATGTCCGCCGCGCCCACGGCGCCGCGGATGCCCTGGACCGGCAGCGCGTGGACGTCCGGCGCGATGCCGTACGCCAGCGCGGCGAGGATCGCCGCCTTGTGCAGCGTGTCGAAGCCGTCCACGTCGAGCGTCGGGTTCGCCTCCGCGAAGCCGAGCCGCTGCGCGTCGGCCAGCACCTCCTCGAAGGGCCGCCCCTCGCGCTCCATCGCCGTGAGGATGTAGTTGCAGGTGCCGTTGAGGATGCCGTAGATCGTCTCGATCCTCGTGCCCGCCAGACCGTCGCGCAGCGAGCGGATGATCGGGATGCCGCCGCCCACCGACGCGCCGAAGAAGAGGTCGACCCCCCTCTCCGCCGCCAGCGCGAAGAGCGGCGCGCCCGCCTCGGCCAGCAGCTTCTTGTTCGCCGTGACCACAGGCTTTCCGGCGCGGAGCGCCTCCTCGACGAACGTCCGCGCGACGCCGGTCCCGCCGATGAGCTCCACGACGACCTGCACGGCGGGGTCGTGGATCGCGGCCTTCGCGTCCGCCGTCAGGACGCCCTCCGGCAGCGCGACGCCGCGGTCGGTCGTCGTGTCGAGGTCGGCCACCCGGCGCAGCTCCAGGTCGAGGCCCGTGCGCTCGCGCAGCACCTCGCGGTTCGCGAGGAGCCCCTGCGCGACGCCCGCGCCCACCGTGCCGAATCCCAGAATGCCAACGCCGATCGTGTCCATGGTTTCCTGTCCTGTCGTAGAAGTGCGTGAAACGGCGGGGATTCTACCGCATTTCACCGATTCCGTCCACCCCCCGAGAACGTCAACGTCGACTCCACGCGATCGTGGCGGGGTGCGGCGCGCCGCACCCCCCC
>Ga0310691_10007551_pt1 | contig 11297 bp, 7 predicted proteins | sample 176DNAGHGlowgp2_FD_203887 | JGI IMG/M metagenome (GOLD analysis project Ga0310691, IMG submission 203887) | Sheep rumen microbial communities from Palmerston North, Manawatu-Wanganui, New Zealand - 1766 DNA GHGlow gp2 (v2) (version 2) | ecosystem: Host-associated > Mammals > Digestive system >... | reverse complement strand
CCGTCTGGTGACGCTGAGCGACTATGATGCCGTCGTCGAGCAGGCTGCCAAGACGGGCTATATCAAGGACGACGAAAAGGCCGTGCTGGCCGAGTGGCGCAAGAGTCCAAGTACGTGGGGGGTGTAGGCTATGGAGAAGTTCGAAAGTAGCGTCAAGCCGATACCGTACCCCGTAGAGGACGTCTATCGCAACATCAGCGACCTAAATAATTTAGAACGCGTGCGCGACCGCGTGCCTGCAGACAAGCTGAACAGCTTTTCCTTCGACCACGACACGGTGAGCGTCAACGTGGCCCCAGTGGGCGACCTGAAGCTGCGCATCATTGAGCGCGAGGAGAACCGCTGTGTGAAGTTCGAGACCGAGCAGTCGCCACTGCCCTTCAACCTGTGGATACAGGTGCTGCCCGTCAGCGATACCGAGAGCAAGATGCGCGTCACCGTCAAGGCCGACATTCCCTTTATGCTGAAGGGCATGGTCAGCGGCCCCCTGCAGGACGGCGTGGAGAAAATTGCCGACGCCCTGGCGCAGATTCCGTTTAAATAACAAACCGTCGGAATTTCGAAGCATCGAAATGTCGAAGCCTCGAAGCATCGAAACATCGAAGTGTCGAAACATCGAAGTGTCGAAACCTCGAAGCTTCGGAATCTCGAAGCCTCGAAGCATCGAAACAACATAACAACGAAACAATATGGCCAATAAACTCTGGGAAAAGAATTTCGAGGTGAATGCCGAGATAGAGCGCTTCACCGTGGGCCGCGACCGTGAGATGGACCTCTATCTGGCCAAGTACGACGTGCTGGGCTCGATGGCCCACATCACGATGCTGGAAAGCATAGGCCTTATAGGACATGACGAGCTGCCACGGCTGCTCGACGAACTGAAAGCCATCTATGAGCTGTGCGAGCGCGGCGAGTTCAGCATAGAAGAGGGCGTCGAGGACGTCCACTCGCAGGTGGAGCTCATGCTGACCCGAAAACTGGGCGACATGGGCAAGAAGATACACTCGGGCCGCTCGCGCAACGACCAGGTGCTGGTGGACCTGAAGCTCTTCACGCGCCACGAGCTGATGGAGGTAGCCGACAGCGTCAGGGTGCTCTTCGACGAGCTCATACAGAAAAGCAATCAGTACCGCGACGTGCTCATGCCGGGCTATACCCACCTGCAGGTGGCCATGCCCAGCAGCTTCGGACTGTGGTTCGGCGCCTACGCCGAGAGCCTCTGCGACGACATGCTGTTCCTGCAGGCCGCTTACCGCATGACCAACCGCAACCCCCTGGGTTCGGCGGCAGGCTACGGCTCGTCGTTCCCCCTGAACCGGCAGATGACTACCGACCTGCTGGGCTTCGACTCGATGGACTACAACGTGGTGTACGCCCAGATGGGGCGCGGCAAGACGGAGCGCAACGTGGGCTTCGCCATGGCCACCATTGCCGGGACACTGGCCAAGCTGGCCTTCGACGCCTGTCTGTTCAACTCGCAGAACTTTGGCTTTGTCCGGCTGCCCAAGGAGTGCACCACCGGCAGCAGCATCATGCCCCATAAGAAGAATCCCGACGTCTTCGAGCTGATACGTGCCAAGTCGAACAAGCTGCAGGCCCTGCCCCAGCAGGTGACGCTCATTATGAACAACCTGCCCGTGGGCTACTTCCGTGACCTGCAAATCATCAAGGAGGTCTTCCTGCCTGCCTTTGACGAGCTGAAGGACTGTCTCGAGATGACGGCCTACATCATCAACAAGATTGAGGTGCGCCAGGACATCCTCGACAACGCCATGTACGACCCCATGTTCAGCGTCGAGGAGGTGAACCGGCTGGCCGCCGCGGGCATGCCCTTCCGCGATGCCTACAAGAAGGTGGGACTGGAGATAGAGGCCGGCACCTTCCGTCCCGACAAGGACATCCACCACACGCACGAGGGCTCCATAGGCAACCTCTGCAACGACCGCATAGAGGCGCTGATGCAGCAGGTGTGCGACGGCTTCTCCTTCCAGCGCGTGCGCGACGCCGAGAAAAAACTGTTAGGCCGATGAAAAGACGCTCACTGAAAGCTGTCAGGCCGATGAAGGGATGCTTGTTGAAACGTGGCTTCCTCCTGCTCCTGGGCGCCGTCACGCTCACGGCGTGTCAGGCCGACGGCGAATACTCCACCTGGCCCTGCCGCTTCGACTACGACAACATGGTGCATCAGGACCAGACGCTGATGACGGCCATGAACCCCGCCGCACCGGGTACCTTCTGCAAAATATCGGAGTCGGGCTTCGACTACGTCTTCCAGAACAACCAGAACATGCGGTCTACGAAGCCCCGCAGCGAGGAGGAGCGCCGCGCGAACTACATCCTGGGCGTGAACAACGGCATCATAGTGGGCTTCCAGCTATACAATCAGCAGCCCAACGGCGGCTTCGTGGCCTACGACGCCCAGTGCCCCAACTGCGTCAGGGAGGAGAACAACTACCTGAATCCGCACTATCCGCTGTCGATGTCGACCAGCGGCATTGCCACCTGCGAGAAGTGCGAGCGGCGCTACGACATGAACAACGGCGGCATCGTGCAGAACGGTCGTGAGGGCGACAAGGGGCTGGAGAAGTATCTGGCCTCCACCACCGGTCCCCTGGGGCGCCTGTCGTGCGGCACAAAGCGCTGACGAGGCCCTGTAGCGGGCGCTGCTGTGCGTGGTCAAAGCGCTGAAAACAGCAAAAAACAAGGCGGGAAGTAAAATTTTTCTCTTTTCACTTCCCGCTTTTCACTTTTTTTTGTACCTTTGCAGGCGCAATTCGCTAAGTGGTCTGCCGCCGCGATGGTGGAATGGTAGACACGAGGGACTTAAAATCCCTTGGCCATTACGGCTGTGCGGGTTCGAGTCCCGCTCGCGGCACCAGGCGATGCAACGGCCCGTCGGCATACCAGCTGACGGGCTTTTCTGTATCTGCCAACCGTCTTCCCACCGTCTTCCCACCGTCAGCCAAGCATCTTTCAACCGTCTTCCCACCGTCAGCCAACCGAGTCCAACGTGAGTCCAAAACGTGTCGTTGCCCGATTGTTGTCCAATAGTTGTCCAATCGTTGTCCAATAGTTGTCCAATAGTTGTCCAATATTTAAACGGACAACAAACGGACAACAATCGGACAACAAACGGACAACAAGAGGGGTTGAACGGGAGCAGGAGACGAGTTTTGTATTTTCGCCACCGAGGCATATAAGGTAATTTTGATGAGTTACTTATTAAAAAGTTTGGTGCTATCAATTATTATTCGTACCTTTGCATATTGATTAAAACGAACATGACAATGAAGAAAGCAAGCGTAATGATTCTGACGGCAGCCGTCGTGCTGCTCTCCTCCTGCTCGGGCAAGCTGGGGGCTCTGTCGAGTGACAACTTCAAGGTGGCGCCCAATCCGCTGGAGACCGATGCCGGCGTGGTGACGGCGACCATCAGCGGCACCTTCCCCGAGAAGTATATGAACAAGAAGGCCGTGGTGCGCGTCATACCGCAGCTGCAGTATGTGGAGAACGGCATGCTGAAGGTGGCCGAGGGCCAGAGCGCCACGTTCCAGGGCGAGAAGGTGCTGGGCAACGACCAGAGCATCTCGTACCTGCTGGGCGGTCACTACAACATGAAGACGTCGTTCGACTACGTGCCCGCCATGCACGAGAGCGACCTCTACCTGGCCTTCGACGCACGCATAGGCAAGAAGAAGGTGGAGGTGCCTTCGGTGAAGGTGGCCCAGGGCGTGGTGGCTACCAGCGAGCTGTACAGGCAGACGCTGTCGCAGTCGAAGGGCTGTCTGGCGCCTGACGCCTTCCAGCGCGTGGTGGCCCAGAAGCAGAATGCCAACATACGCTTCCTGATACAGCAGGCCGAGTTGCGCAAGAGCGAGCTGAAGACGGGTTCGGTGCAGGAGTTCGTGGCCCTGCTGCAGCGCATCAGCAAGGACCGTGAGGGCCTGAACCTGCAGAACGTGGAGGTGTCGGCCTACGCCTCGCCCGACGGCGGTTTCGAGCTGAACGAGAAGCTGGCCAGCCGGCGCCAGCAGAACGCCGAGGGCTACGTGAAGCAGCAGATGAAGCAGGCCCGTCTGGAGGGCGACGTGGAGGCCAGCTATACGGCCCAGGACTGGGAGGGATTCCAGCAGCTGGTGCAGGCCTCTGACATTCAGGACAAGGACGTCATCCTGCGCGTGCTGTCGATGTATAAGGACCCCGAGGAGCGCGAGCAGCAGATTAAGAACATGAGTGCCGGCTTCCGCGAGCTGGCCGACGGCATACTGCCCGAGCTGCGCCGTGCGCGACTGACCATCAACTATGACGTGGTGGGCCGCGACGACCAGCAGATTAAGGACCAGCTGGCCAAGGACGCCTCGCAGCTGAGCATCGAGGAGATACTGTATGCCGCCACGCTGACCAACGACATGGCCGAGAAGGAGAAGATATACCAGACGGCTGCTACCCTGTATCCGGCAGACCTTCGTGCGGTGAACAACCTGGCCGTGCTGGCATGGCAGAAGGGCGACTACGACACCATGCTCAGTGAGCTGACCAAGGCACAGACGCTCGCCAAGCGGTCCGGGGCAAAAGGCTGTCCGCCTGAGGTGGAGGCCAATCTGGGACTGTACTACCTGAAGAACGGACAGGTGGCCGACGCCGAGAACCACATAGGCAGTGCCGCCGGGGCCAACGACCTGGCCGAGGCACTGGGCAACCTGCACTTGGCACAGGGCAACTACGCGCTGGCAGCTCAGGACATGGCCAACACGCTGTCGAACAGCGCCGGCCTGGCCCAGCTGCTGACCAAGGACTACGAGAAGGCTGCCGCCACGCTGCGCGCCGTGAAGCCCGCCGACGGAATGACATACTATCTACAGGCACTGGTGTGCGCCCGACAGGGCAACGACGGCATGGCAGGCTACTTCCTGCGCCAGGCCGTAGAGAAAGACCCCTCGCTGGCCGCATACTCGGAGAAGGACCTGGAACTGAAGAGCGCGAAGTAATCACCGGACTATGACGATGGCGAGAATAGCGCAAACGGGCGGCAGGCGGGGCCTTTCCCTGGTCCTCGGCCTACTGGCCCTTTTACTTTTAGGCAGCTGTGGCGTGGACAGCGACCGGTTCCGACTGGAAGGTCGGCTGCGCAACATGCACCAGGGCGAGTTCTGGGTGTACAGCACCGACGGCGGCATTGACGGCATCGACACCATCCCCGTGCGCGAGGGACGTTTCGTCTACGAGATACCCATGCGCTCGCCGTCGACACTGGTCATTGTGTTTCCCAACTACTCTGAGCTGCCCGTCTTTGCCCGACCCGGTGCCGAGGTCGACATCAAGGGCGACGCCACGCACCTGAGGGAGATGGCCATCAACGGCACCGACGAGAACGGCGAGATGACCAAGCTGCGCATGGAGCTGAACCGGCTGATGCCCCCTGAGGTGCCGGGAAAGGTGGAAGAGTTCATCAGGGAGAACCCTGAGTCGGAAGTCAGTGTCTACCTGCTGCAGCGATACTTCCTGCAGGAGGACGCCGCCGACTACAAGCGCGCCATGGCACTGGTAGAGCTGATGCTGAAGGAGCAGCCCGACAACGGCCGGCTGATAGAGTGGAAGAAGCAGCTGCCGGCGCTGTGCCGCGGCATGGTGAAGGCCAAGCTGCCCGCATTTACGGCCAGCGACGTCAAGGGACGCACCGTGACGCAGGACGAGCTGAAGAAGAAGGCGAACGTGCTGACGGTGTGGGCGTCGTGGAGCTTCCAGAGCACCGACATGCAGCGACGGCTGATACGTCTGAAGAAAGACTACGGCGAACGGCTGGGCGTGGTAAGCATCTGTCTGGACGCCCGTCCGCAGGACTGCCGACAGCGCGTGGAACGCGACTCGCTGCCCTGGAAGACGGTGTGCGACGGACGCGTGTGGCAGACGCCGCTGCTGGCCAAGCTGGGCATCAGCGAGGTGCCCGCCAGCATGGTGATAGACAGCCGGGGCGTCATCGTGGCACGCGACCTTGCGCCACAGGAACTGGAGGACGAACTGAAGAAAATGCTGAAATAAACGGAACAGAAAGGAGACGGCGCGATGGGTAGACTCGTGAAGTGGTTAATAGGAATAGCAGCATCGCTGGTCGGGCTGGTAGTAGTGCTGCTGGTGGCAGGATTCGCAATGCTGAATACGAAGTGGCTGCAGCAGAAGCTGCTGAACCAGGCTACGCAGATGCTTACTGACAAGTTGCAGACGAAGGTCGAGATAGACAGTGTCAGCATTGACCTGCTGACGCTGGACGCCCATCTCTTCGGGCTGCTCGTCGAGGACCGCCAGCAGAGACCCATGCTGCAGATGGAGCAGCTGAAGGCCGACGTCGACATCATGGCGCTGCTGAACAACGAGGTCGTGGTGCCCGAGATAAAGGTGCAAGGCGTCAGGGCCGAGCTGCATAAGGTGCCCAAGGACTCGCTGTCGCCCGATACCGTGGCTAACTTCCAGTTTATCATCGATACCTTCAAGAAGGACAAGAAGCCCAAGGCCCCCCGACAGCCGCAGGCCTCGAAAGGCAAGAAGAAGCTGCAGCTGACGCTGAACGAGGTGTCGCTGGAGCGCATCAAGCTGATGTTCAACGGCGACAGCGTGGACCTCGGGGCGCTGCGCTACACGCAGCAGAAGGGGTCCAGCCCGGAAGCCCGACTGACCAACCTGCACGCCACATGGGAGCGCGTCAACAAGAAGGGCGAGAACGTCACCAACCAGGCTACCATCGGGCGCATAGACATTGCCGAGCAGGTGGGGCATTATACGGCGTTGCTGCGCGACCTCAGCTTCAAGACCGACAACCACAGGCCGCGCAAGAACACCGGCAAGCCCAACCGCGGATTCTTCGACGTGGGGCACTTCGACATACGGGCGAATATGAAGCTCACTATTGACAGCATCGAGGGGGGCTCTGTGCACGGCTACCTGCGCGAGTGTACGGCACGCGACACGGTGTCGGGCATCGACATCCGCAAGCTGCAGTGCGAGGTGGAGGCCAACAAGAACGGCATGGTGCTGAACAACGTCGAGATACATCAGGGCGAGACACAGCTGAAGATTGAGATGGCCGAGATGCAGTTCCCCAACAAGAAGACGGGCCGCAAGCTGTCGTACCGTACTTCGACCATCAGGGGAAAGGCCATCCTAAGAAGCATATCACGTCCCTTCGCCCCCGTCTTGCGCAACTTCACACTGCCACTGTCGCTCAGCGTGCGTATGGAAGGCAACGACGAGGGCATGCGGTTCCACGACGTGGTGGTAGCACGGCCCAACGGGGCACTGAAGATAAATGCCCAGGGCTACATTACGGGACTGAAGAACAAGTACGACCTGAAGGTACACTTCGATGTCAGCAACATGACGGTCAAGCAGGGCGAGCCTGAGCGCATCATCAACCAGTTTGTAGTCAAGAAGTTTATGATGAAGCAGCTGAACCGTCTGGGTAACATTCACTACCGGGGCTCGTTCAACGTGCTGTACAAGAAAGAGGAGTTCCAGGGACACCTCGGTACCAAGTCGGGCGGACTGGACTTCTTCTTGACCCTGGACGAGAAAAACAAATACCTGACGGGAACAGCCCATGCAAAGGACATCCGTATAGGCGAAATCATGGACATGAAGGACATTGGCCCTGTGACGGCCAAGGCCGACTTCAAGTTCGACTACTCCAAGCCCCGTACGGCACTGATGCGCAAGAAGTATGGCGGCAAGCTGCCCATAGGTCAGGTCAAGGCGCTCGTCTCGGAGGCTTCCTATAAGTTCGTCAAGGCGAAGAACGTCAGCGTAGAGCTGGTCAGCAACGGTGCCATAGCCGAAGGCTCGGTGATGGCTCCAGGCAGTTTTGCCGACCTCAGCTGTACCTTCTCGTTTACGAATACCAACGAGATGAAGAAGATGAAGGTAAAGCCCAAGGTGCACTTCAACCTCTTCCGCAAGAAGACGGACGCGGAGAAGGCCGCCAAGGCCGAGGAGAAGGCTGCGCGCAAGGCTGCCAAGGAAGCTGAGAAGGCTGCCAAGGCCAAGGAGAAAGCCGCCCGCAAGGCTGCCAAGGAGAAGGAGGAGGCTGCCGAGGCCGAAGAAAAAGCCGCCCGTAAGGCGGCTAAGAAGGCTGAGAAGGAAGCCCGTAAGGCGGCTAAGAAGGCCGAGAAGGAGGCTCGCAAAGCAGCCAAAGAGGCTGAGAAAGCCGCCCGCAAGGCCGCTGAGTAGTCTGCTGATTAGCGGCTTACTTGCTGGCTATTATCATGTTCTTTATGGTTACTGTTAGTCAGTTCGTGTTAATCAGTTTCATCAGTTTGATGGCGTCTACGTATTGTGCAATGCCCTGCGCCACCTTCTTGGCGTCCTGCATGGCGTGCACCACCGTAGCCTGACGTCCCACCACGTCGCCACCTGCAAAGACACCCTTCAGCGTGGTCATGCCATAGGGAATGTCGCGTGTGATGAGGAACTTGTGCTCGTCGTTCTCCAGTCCCGGCGTAGTGCGCACTATCTTTGTGGCCGGCGTGGCTCCGACGGCAAAGATAACGTTCTCTGCAGGCAGTGTCTGGCGCACAGGTTCCGTGTCGGGCTCGCTGGTCTCAAGGACAATCTCGGTGATGTCCAGGTGGTCGTCGACGTGGATTTCCGCTATTCTGCTCCACCAGCGGAACTGCACCCCTTCCCTTACGGCGTCGTCGTACTCAGCATGGAGCGCCGACATGGTGTCGATGCCACGATGGTAGACCACGTCGACGTGTGAGGCACCGATGCGCAGCGCCGTGCGCGAGGCATCCATGGCCGTGTTGCCACAGCCGACGACGAAGACGCGCGCACCCTCGTCGACAGGCAGCTCGTCGCGCTGCATGAAGCCCTCGCTGATGAGCTCTACACGGCGCAGGAAGTGAGTGGCCAGCCGGATGCGCTTCAGGTCGCTGCACGTCGTGGCACCCTCGCCCTCGGAGATGCAGCGCCCATGCTGGAAGACAGGAATCTCCAGCGACTTGGGCTTGCTGAGCCCCGTGCCGATGAAGATGGCGTCGAAGCCCTGTGCAAACAGGCTGTCGACGGTAATCTGCACGCCCACATGAGTGTTACGGTGAATGACGACACCCATCTTCTCTATGTACCGAATCTCGCGAGCCACCACCTCCTTGGGCAGCCGGTATTCGGGAATGCCGTAGCGCAGCACACCGCCGCACTGGGCCTCCATCTCGAAAATCTCGACGGCAAAGCCCTCGCGGGCCAGGTCGCCGGCAACGGTGATGCCCGAGGGGCCCGCTCCGATGACGGCCACCTTGCCGCGCGACTTCTCCGCCACGTCCTCGTGGGTCAGCTCGTTGTCGCTGTCGAAGTCGGCCACAAAGCGCTCCAGCTTGCCGATGTTCACGGGCTGTCCCTTCTTTCCCAGCACACAGCTGCCCTCGCACTGCTTCTCGTGGGCACACACGCGTCCGCAGACGGCAGGCAGGTTGCTCTTGGCGCGGATGATGCTGATGGCATTTCCCATATTGCCCTTCTTCAGTTCGTGTATCCAGTCGGGAATGTCGTTGCCGATGGGGCAGCCCTTCTTACACAGAGGCACCTTGCAGTGCAAACAGCGCTGAGCCTCCCTGATGGCCTCGGCCATCGTATAGCTCTCGTTGATTTCTTCCTTAAACTTCATTTCCTTAATAGTTTTCCGCAAAGGTAACAATTATTTGCGACACAGCCAAGCATTATGGCTATATTCCGCGCTCGGCCCAGTCGCCGCGGTCCAGATTGCGGTAGCCGATAGCCTCGGCGATGTGCATGGCCTCTACCTTCTCGCTGCCGGCTAGGTCGGCAATGGTGCGGGCCACCTTGAGGATGCGGCTGTAGGCACGGGCCGACAGTTTCAGGCGCTCCATGGCCATGCGCAGCATGTCGAGCGAGGCAGCATCGGGCTCGGCAAACTCATGCAGCATGCGCTCCGTCATCTGGGCGTTACAATGGACGCGGCCCCTCCCCCCGCCCTCCCCTGTAGGGAGGGTGCTGAAGCGCTCCTCCTGAATCCTGCGGGCTTTTATTACCCGTTCGCGGATGGCGGCAGACGGCTCGCCGGGCTTCATCTGCGACAGCTGGGCGAAGGGTACGGCCTGTATCTCGCAGTGGATGTCGATGCGGTCGAGCAGGGGTCCGCTGATCTTGTTCATGTATCGTTGTATCTGACCTGGCGTACAGACGCAGTGGTGCGTAGGGTCGCCATAGTAGCCGCAAGGACAGGGGTTCATCGAGGCTATGAGCATGAATGAACAGGGATACTCTACGTTGTATTTGGCGCGACTGATAGTGATCTTACGGTCCTCCAAAGGTTGGCGCAGCACTTCAAGGACAGCGCGCGACAGTTCGGGCATTTCGTCGAGGAAGAGCACGCCGTTGTGAGCCAGCGATATCTCGCCCGGCTGCGGATTGTTGCCACCTCCTACGAGGGCCACCTGCGAGATGGTGTGATGGGGAGCACGGAAAGGGCGCTGGCTGATGAGGCTGGTGTCACGAGCAAGCTTTCCAGCCACAGAGTGTATCTGTGTCGTCTCCAAGCTTTCTGCTAATGATAGCGGAGGCAGAATGGAGGGCAGCCGCTTGGCCAGCATCGACTTGCCTGAGCCCGGCGGGCCTATCATGATGAGGTTATGGCCTCCGGCGGCAGCGACCTCCAGGGCTCGCTTGACACTCTCCTGACCTTTTACGTCGCTGAAATCCAGTTCGTACTGGTTCTGCTGTTCGTAAAACTCGCGACGCGTATCGATGACGGTGGGCTGGTAGCTGGTATCGCCATTCATGAAGTTGATGACGTCAGTCAGGGTTTCCATGCCGTAGACCTCCAATTGGTTGACGACAGCGGCCTCGCGAATGTTCTGCTTTGGCACGATGAGTCCCTTGAACTTCTCCTTGCGGGCACGGATGGCGATGGGCAGGGCCCCGCGAATGGGCTGCAAGCGGCCGTCCAGTCCTAATTCGCCTACCAGCATGAACTTGTCGAGCCGCTCGCCCTCCACTTTGCCATTGGCAGCAAGGATTCCTATGGCAAGTGGCAAATCATAGCCTGATCCTTCCTTTTTGATGTCGGCAGGTGAGAGATTGATGGTGATATCCATGGTAGGCATTTTATAGCCGTTGTTGATCAAGGCGGCCTTGATGCGGTCGTAGCTCTCTTTGACGGCAGTGTCTGCAAGTCCCGTCAGGTGGAACTGCACACCACGCGACATGCTTACTTCACAGGTCACTGTTGTCACCTCCAGCCCGTTGACGGCTGCGCAATATGTTTTTACCAGCATGCTATTTATAGTTTT
>Ga0310691_10007550_pt1 | contig 11298 bp, 4 predicted proteins | sample 176DNAGHGlowgp2_FD_203887 | JGI IMG/M metagenome (GOLD analysis project Ga0310691, IMG submission 203887) | Sheep rumen microbial communities from Palmerston North, Manawatu-Wanganui, New Zealand - 1766 DNA GHGlow gp2 (v2) (version 2) | ecosystem: Host-associated > Mammals > Digestive system >... | reverse complement strand
CAACAGATCCTACTACCACACCTATCATAATGATACTGACTGGAATGACTTAGTCTACAAATCAGCACTGACCCAGAACTACAGTATCAATGTGCAGGGTGGTGATGACATTGGTATGTACAACCTATCAGTAGGCTATACTAACGCCAAGTATGCTGCCAAGGAGAACTCTTTCGAACGTATGAATGTCCGTTTCAATACCGATATTAACATTCTGTGGAACCTGAAGACAAAGTTCGACATCTCAATATCTCGTACGAACAATAACGTATTGGACAACGGTATGCCGGCAGACTTCACCACAGGTACCGTGGTATCACCTACCGTATTGGGGCTCATCAAGTCGCCACTAGTATCGCCTTATCAGTACAATGCCATGTTGGGGGGATTCTCTGGACTGTTCTCCGAAGCCGACGACTTGTTCTATCAGTTGTATAATACCCATGCCTACGACCTGGCTAATCCAGTGTCTATTCTTGATGGTGCTGTCGGTGACAACAAGAACAAGGCAGAGAATACATATTTTAATGTACACTTAGCACCGACATACAGTTTTTCGCCAAACCTGTCACTGTCTGCACTCATCAGCTACACACTGAACCGTAACGCACAGCGCTACTTCCGTCCCTATTCGAATGTTCCCTCATTCAATATCCCAGGTGTAGGACGTGTATATGCCAAGACACAGTCGATGTTTGCCAAGGAGAACAACATCGTCGCCAAACTGCAAGTAGATTGGAACAAGCAGCTGGGCAAGCACACTATCGCTGCTTTTGCCGGTGCCCGCTATAACATCTTTACCTTCGACAGCAACGATGTGGCTGTACAAGCTTCAGGAAAGACCAGTGACAAGAATCCATCATTGGACTGGGCCGGATTCCGAGACATTAGCGGTGCCAACGATGAATGGAAGCAGATACAGTGGTACGGCAATGTAGACTACAACTACATGGACCGCTACTTCGCTACGCTCTCGCTGCTCGCTGAGGCAAACAGCCGCTTCGGTAGCGATGCTGACGGTTTGAAGCTGTTTGGTGCTAAATGGGCTTTCTTCCCCAGTATTCAGCTTGGATGGGTCATGACTAACGAGAGTTGGTTTCCCAAGACCAACTTGGTGAACTACCTGCGTCTGAATGTCGGCTACGACGTAAGTGGCAACGACGGAATTTCGAACTATGCTGCCAAAACCAGCTATACCACGGTACGTTACAACGCAACGGCCGTTGGTACGCAGTTGACCAATATCGGTAACGACAAGATTCAGTGGGAGAGCACAAAGAAACTGAACTTTGGTCTTCAGAGCTATCTGCTGGATAACCGTTTAGGTGTGAAGTTCGACTACTTCATCCACAAGACTGACAACCTGCTAACGCTGAAAGCCTTCTCGAACCCCATCGGTGGTATCAACCGCTATTGGAGCAATGGTGGCTCACTACAGAACACAGGTTACGAGTTGACTGTCACAGGAAAGCCCGTTGTCTCGAAGGACTGGAACCTGGAAATCGGAGCCTCAATAGGGCACTATAAGAACGAAGTAAAGTCGCTGCCCGACGGTGATTATACCACATCAGTCTATGGCGACAACAACATCTTGACCAGCGTAGGCAATCCCATCGCTATGTTCTATGGATACGAGACCGCAGGTGTCTTCGCCGACGATGCTGCAGCACGCGTTGGTGTTGTCACTGCCGACAATTCTGAGGGATATCTCTATATGACAGATGCTGCTGGACAAAAGAATTTCTTCAAGGCTGGTGACATGCATTTTGTTGACCGCAATAGTGACGGTATCATAGACGCGAAGGACAAGACCATCATCGGTAATCCCAACCCCGACATCTATGGTAATATCTTTGCCACATTATCATGGAAAGACCTAACATTGTCTATCGGCTTCAACTACTCGGTAGGTAACGACGTCTATAACTACCAGCGCTCTATACTCACAGCTGGCTCTAACTTCTACAACCAGCAGGTTTCAGAGGTAGGACGTTGGCGCTACGAGGGACAGCAGACCGAATTGCCACGAGCCGCATTCGGTGACCCCATGGGCAACAACCGCTTTAGCGACCGCTGGATAGAGGACGGTTCATACCTGCGCCTGAAGACCGTACACCTCAGCTATCGTCTTCCAATTCCAAGTTCATGGACATGGCTACAGGGCCTGACGGTATGGGCAGAGGCTCAGAACCTGTTCACCATCACGAAGTACAAGGGCATCGATCCTGAGTTCTCTATAGGCAACAGTGCTTACTATCAGGGCATTGACTGTGGCAATATCCCACAAAGTCGTATGCTTACCGCTGGTTTGAAGATCAACCTCTAACAAGGAGTTAAGAATTAAGAATTAAGAATTAAGAGATTATGAAAAAGATAGCAATTATAGTTAGTGTAATCTGCGTCATCTGCGGTTCCTACTCCTGCTCGGACATGTTGGATGTTGAAAGTACACGTCAAAATATCGAACCGTCAATAAAAGAAAAGACCGACTCGGTGTTCTATGCTTACGGCATCCTTCAAGCCATGCAGCAGTTGGCAGACCAGTATGTTTTCCAGGGTGAGATGCGCGGTGAACTGGTGAAGACCACGCAATATACCGACAACAGCCTGCGTCAATTGTACGACTATACGGCAACGACTGAGAACAAGTACGACTCAGCGTATGTCTACTACCGAGTCATCAATAATTGTAACTACTTTATTGCCTACTGCGATACTGCACAGTATAATGGTTCGACGAATGTCGTCATGGACAAGTACATTGCCACCCACGCCATCCGAGCTTGGGCTTATCTGCAGCTGGCTCGTAACTATGGCAAGGTACCGTTCTTTACAGAACCACTGACCAAAATTTCGGATATCGACAAGGATTATCCAGAACTGGACATCAACGGCATTCTTGCACAATTAGCTCCAGACTTGGAGAAGTATGCAGCAAGATACTACAAAGTTCCCAATTTCGGATATACAGGAAATACCGGTCCATCTATTGGTTCACCTAACTGGGAGAGTGCTGCCAAGAACTTCTTGCCTCGTTTGTGCTTTATACCATTGAATGTAGTACTTGGTGATATGTATCTTGAAACGGGTGACTACGAAAAAGCAGCACACCACTTTGTGACCTACCTGACAAGACTGGCTGACCAATCAAAGACGAACTATACGGCACCAATGGTATCGAAAAATTCGGTAGGCCGCTTTGGCGATGACGACGACCTGCCTGACCGCAGCCAGATTGGTGCAACAGTGAATGGTACTACATGGGCCTCCATTTGGTATAGTAACTCTGTGAACGACATCATCTCGTACATCCCCATGGCAACTACTGCCCAGAATGGACAAACCACACAAGTTCCTCTTACCTTTGGCTTTAACTACTATGCAACCAAGGAAGAAACGGGTGGTGACCCATACGTTGACGAGATACAATTATTGCCTTCAGACGCAATGAACCTGTTATCGGACTCTACGGACTACTACTATTATGCAGCAACCGACAAATTGGATAAGTTCGACAGCATTAGAGTAGCCAAGGCCGGTGACATGAGAATGCGCAGCATCATGCATCAAACGCTGAATGCAGACACCGTACAGCAGTGGATTGACAAGTACAAGTACGCTAACATCGTACTCTATCGTGTCAGCACTATTTGGCTGCGACTGGCTGAGTGTTTTAACCGTCTGGGAATGCCCGACGCTGCTTTTGCCATTCTCAAAGACGGTATTAACGCCAATATCCTGGAGCAGGCTGCTGATGGTTCATACTACATGAATTACATCACAGAGGATACTCGCAACAAGCTGAAGACTACCTATCCTTTGTTGTCTGACGAATACAGCAAGAAGTTTACGATTGACAATATATCTGGTATCCACACCCATGGTGCAGGACGTGCTGCCAGCGATTGTCCGGGCGCAAACGGTGTAGGTGGTACTACCTACCACACAGGTAAGTCGCCCTACCAGTACGACCGCGTTATCGGTAAGAAGCTGAAGGAGCTGGCTGATGCTGGTGTTGCAGTAGGAACAACTAAGAACGACACCATCAACGCTGTTGAGGACTTGCTGTGCGACGAATATGCACTGGAGTTAGCCTTCGAAGGTTGCCGTTACTACGACCTGCTGCGTATTGCTGACCATAAGAACCGTGCCGGTCTCTATGGTGCTAACTATGGCGATATGTGGTTGACCCGCAAACTTGGCTATAAAGGTTGGACACCTGCTAAGAAGTACCTACCATTCAAGTAACAGAAAACAACACATGAAATCATTAACACTATCATTACTCCTGTCGGCACTACTGCCGATGGGAGTTTTTTCCCAAAAACCCACCGACACACCGGTGAGCCAAATGGAGAAGCTGGACCGTGGTCTGGTGGTTATTCCTTACAATCTGTTTGGAGGCCACTTCGTCAGCTGGCGCCTACTCGGTACTGACGATGCCAATACCACCTTCGAACTGCTAAAAAACGGAGAGTCCGTAAAGAGTAACATCATGCAGACCACGTCGGTGCGTGTCACAGGTGGAAAGGCCACAGACAAGTATCAAGTGGTGACGTATCAGAATGGTCAGATGATAGATACCACACCAGAGGTAAGCCCTTGGTCGAAATACTATCTGGAAGTAAAACTTGACAAGCCTGAAGGCGGAACAATCATCGGATGGAAGCCCTATGACTCAAGCACAAAAAAATATGAGAGTCCTGTCGACATGCCCTACACATACTCGCCTAATGACTGTTCTGTTGGTGATGTGGACGGAGATGGCCAATATGAGATATTCGTCAAATGGGATCCCTCAACCTCACAAGACAACTCTATTAGCAGCGGAAACTCAGGCAGTGTGTATATAGACTGCTATAAACTCGATGGTACTAAGTTGTGGCGCGTTGACTTAGGTAACAATATCCGGGCAGGAGCCCACTACACCCAGTTTATGGTCTATGACTTCGACGGTGACGGCAAGGCAGAGATGATGTGCAAAACCGCTCCAGGCTCAAAGGACGGAGAAGGCAACTATGTCAATCAGGCAGCAACGGACGCCAAAATCAAGGCAGCTGACAACGCCAAAGACTGGCGAGTCAGCGGCGGACGCATCAATGGAGGACAGGAATACCTGACGGTGTTCAACGGACAGACAGGAAAGGCCATCCACACCATTGCCTATTATCCCAACCGTAATGCCAAGGCAGAGTTAAGTGATGCATCGGGCTCCTTCAACTGGGATAGCCGCAGCGGAAAGAGCGACAAAGGAAACTACGGCAACCGTGGTGAGCGCTATCTTGCTGCTGTTGCCTATCTGGGGGGGCCCGACGCCAATCCCAGCGGTGTCTTCTGTCGGGGATATTACAGCTATGCATACGTATGGGCTGTCGACTTTGACGGCAGCCAACTAAAACACCGCTGGCTACACCGTTCTGACTCTAACACGCAATGGTCAGTGGTTGATGCCAACATGCAGGAGTCTGCAAAGGTCACTGCACCCAAGGCCACAAGTGGCGGCGGCAGCAATACGATGTTTGCCAATGGTAACCATAACCTGTCTGTTGCCGACGTTGACGGCGATGGCAAGGACGAGATTATTTGGGGCGCCGCTGCTCTGAATGACGATGGTAAGCTGCTCTATGCTACAGGTTTCGGCCATGGCGATGCCATCCATCTTGGTGACCTGAATCCAGACCGTCCCGGTTTGGAACTGTTTGACGTGCATGAAGAGAAAGGCACCTACTCGTGGGACATCCATGACGCCGCAACAGGTGAGATCCTCATGAAGAATGGTCAGTCAGGACAAGACAATGGTCGCGGTGTTGCTGCAGACATTGTTGCTGACACACGTGGCTATGAGTTCTGGTCAGCCTATGGCGGCTTTGACAGTGACAGCAGAAATCAGAATCCATTCAATGCTATCACTGGCACTCAGGCAGGAAACAGAGCTCCTTCCATGAACTTCCGCATCTATTGGGATGGTGATGCTCAGGACGAACTGCTTGACGGCATTAATATCTACAAATACAAGACGGATGCAAGTGCCACCAGACTCGGCATCGGTAGTCGTTCCTATCCTACTGGTCAGTCCAACAACAGCACAAAGGCAACGCCGTGTCTCTCTGCTGACATCTTCGGTGACTGGCGTGAAGAACTGATATTGCGCAATGCAACAGATGACGCGCTGAATATCTATACAACTTTGACAACAACCAACTACCGCGTTCCCACACTGATGCACGACCACGTTTATCGCATGGGCATCTGCTGGCAGAACGTGGCATACAACCAACCGCCTCATCTGGGCTACTACCTGCCCGACTATATTGAGTCGTTCCAGGGCAACGACCCGACAGGTATTGTGGAAATAGAGAAGGGACAGGAAGAAGGAAGAGAAACAGTATACAACCTGATGGGCGTTCCTGTAACGAAACCCACCAAGGGAGTGTACATCATAAAAGGAAAAAAGACCTACATCAAGTAGGTCTTTTCCTTTTCTATCTATACAGATATTACAGATAGACTTTCGGAGCCGTGTCCTTGGTGGCAGGAGCAAACTGCGAGAAGTCTATCGGTGAGCCATCAAGCGTGAAGTCTATCAGCTCGTATTTGTCGCTGGTCTTCACATCAAGCATCTTCTTAGTGTCAACCTGATTGTTACGCAGCGTGATATTGTTGCAGCGTGACAGCGGCATCTCACGATCACCTGGCTTGAAGAACTGTGTCCACGGCTGGATGAAGAGGAAGCGACCGCACTTACCTGTCACGCCTTCCACAGTCACATACTCGTAGTGCTGCGGTGTGTCGGGACGCATCTTCAGCCACAAAACGCGGTCGGCATTCTCCGTATGACAGTTGCGCAGAATGATATTTCGGTCGTGCAGAGACTCAGAACCTAACGTCAGACAGCCATGCACCTTGCCGTAACGACAGTTCTGTATCAGGATGCGTTCGCAGTCGCCATTGGTGGCATCCTTGTCTGCCCAGGTACCCTTGCCGCCCTTCAGCACGACAGCATCGTCGTTGACGTGCATGTAGCAACCATCGATGAGCACATCGGTACAGACATCAATATCAATAGCATCTGACGACGGTGCACCACGCTTGGGGTCGGCAGCGAACACCTTCTCCGTGGGAGCAAAGATGTAGCAGCCAAGGTAACGCACATGACTGCTCTTATAGACGTGGTTGGTCCAGAATGGAGAATTGATGAGGTGTACATCCTGGATGGTGACATTCTTGCAGTTGGAGACGTAGGTCAGACGAGGGCGCTGGGCATCTTTGTTGGTACACTGCGGATTCCACTGCCGACGAATCCAGAACTCCTGCCAGAAATGCAGGCCATTGCCGTCAATCGTTCCTTTACCACTGATGGTGAAGCCATTCAGTCCGTCAGCATTGATAAGGGCAGAGAAGTACTTACACGTCTCACCCTCAATACGTGTCTGAAGGATAGGATAATCCATAATACGGTCAGAGCCCTTCAGCGTGGCACCCTCAGCAACATGCAGGTGCGTACCTTGCTTGAAGAACAAGGCACCGGTCATGAACGTACCTTGTGGAATGACGACCACGCCCCCACCCTCACTGGCTGCACGGTCGATGACTGCCTGAATCTTCTGGGTCTGCAACTCGCTGCTACCTATCAGGACACCGTAGTCGGTGATGACATACTGACGACCCAGTGTGGTGACATCCACTTTCTGGGTGTTCTGGAACCACGCATCCATGGCGCTACCGTCGGGCCATGTCTCAACAGTTTTCTTAGCCTTTGGTTTTGCCACTACGGAAATAGCGAGAAGCGCCATCAATAATAATGTGATCTTTCTCATTGCTTTACTTTATTTTGGGTTTTAGTTCATCGGGAGAATCGTTGGTAAACATATTCACCTTAGGAGCTTCACGCTCAAAGAGGTGACGGACTACATCCAGCGCCACCGTTGTCTGAGGCTGGAAATCAGCGCTACGCATATAGCGGAGAACGGAGTAGCGCAACTGGCGGGCTGCGGGCTGCAGGCTATCACCCGTCTGCTTACTGCCAATAGGCAACGTCGTCATCAGCAGACGTCCGTTCAGCACGCGCACTTCCAAGAGCATACCTAATTTGCGTGACACATGCCACGTATCGATGGGCTGGACTATAGGCTGGAAATCAGCTGGAAACTCAGCAAGGTTCATTACTTGCGTCTTATTGGTCAGCGCCCACCAGTTCAGGTTCTGCCAGTCGTCTGTCGGAAAGTCACGGAATACAGGGTGCTCTTTCTGAATATAGGCACCAGTGGTATGTGGGGGACGCATCTTAAACCATGACGTATTCCAGAAGACGGGCAGGAAGGTGTGGCGCACATCATTGCCATAGCGTACATGTCCGCCAGCCGTCAGCAACACATCGCCCCCCTGCTGGAGTATGTTTATGGCCCTGGCATCCAAGGTGTCTGTCTCGTAGATATTGTTCCCTGTCGCCAACAGGGTCTGATCAACCTCCTTCGGATATACCCAGAAGTCCCACTGATTATGGTACTTTCCGTCCACATCCACACGCAATGTCAACTTAGCAGGCTTATCAAACTGAGCCAGCGACAGCTTCACTACACCCGACTCATAGTTCTTGCCAAGAGGAATATCCGTCACTGGCAGCACGCCCTGAATAGAACCGATATGCCATGTTACCTTGCTCTGTCGGAGAACGCCAGCAGAGGCGTTGTAGATTTCAATGGGAACAACCAGTTCCTCGTTGTTTGTATAGATGAACTTGGGGAAACGAGCCAGAGGAACAACGCTGTTACAGAACTGCGTCCAGTCAGTAGCATCGCAGTAGCCTTTCTCACGCCAATGTACGTTAAGCGGACCAACCAAGGCTGTGCCCTGACCGGAATAGTCGTTCAGTCCCAGCAATTGAAAACCAGCATAGTCACGGGTACGCAGGTTGCGCTCTATCTCATATTTATAGGCCAGAACCTGCAGTCGACCGCTTGCCTGAAGGAAATGCTCTGCCTGAGCAGCCATACCATTGTCGCGCAACATATCGCGGAAGATCTCAAAGTTCTTGGCTTTGTATGCTCCCGTATATTGGTCTATCTCCTTGAAATCCGGGAAAGCACACCACTGCCCCTGTTCATGGGCAATGATAGGCTCGTTATTAGGTGCTGTACCTTTGTAGTTGCGCGGACGCAATAGTTGCTCATAGTAGTTGTCGCTGCTCTGAGGTGCATGACGGTCCCAGTCCAGTCCACGGGCACCACCCTTTACGTGATAGTCAGAACCTTCGTCCCATGCCCAGCCACCACCGACAGATGCACCGCAATAGAGACGTGTCGGGTCGTATTCCTTCATCGCTTTCACCCAGTCGCGGCAATAGCTCACCCAGTCGCCGGCAGGTTCGTTGCCAGCAGCCATCATACAGAACGACGGATGGTGACCATAGGTATCGAGGATGCGACGTCCTTCATCCAGCAGATACTGGTCGATGGCCATGCCACGACGCAGTTTCACACCGTGATTAGGCCACGACGGTCCTTCGGGCTGCAGATACAATCCTAAGCGGTCTGCCACAGTGAAGGCTGCCTCTGGCGGACAATAGGAATGAAAACGGATATGGTTGATGCCATACTCCTTGCACTTGCCCAACACGCGCTCCCACGACGCCTCATCGGTGGGAGGATAGCCTGTTTCAGGGAAGCAACAGTTGCCCACCGTGCCACGTAGCCACACGGGGTGGTCGTTGACCAGCAACTGCGGCCCCTCCATGCGCAGCGTACGCAGTCCGAAAGTCACTTCAACAGGCGTTCCATGGTAGTTGACGGTACGTGTGTACAGCTGAGGATGAAACTCGTCCCATAACAGGGTATCGCTGCCTAATGGCAGGTGATAGGTGGCATCGTTAATCATGATGTCAACAGCACCCTCTTTCAAACGGGGAATGACGCGCTTACGCCAAATAATGGGTTGCTGTTGCAGTTCTATGCGCCCCACAATGCCGTTCCAGTTGCCTTGAGTCTGGTCTGTGACAGAATGAGAGTCCTGACCCACGCATACATTCTCGATGCCATTATACACCTGGATGCTGATGATATTCTCACCACCATATTTAATATAAGGTGTCACATCATATTGGTGGGGAACTGACAGCGACAGTTGGTGACCGACTTCCTTGTTATTAACGAAGACGGTGGTCTCGATATGAGGACGCTCCAGGAACAAGACGACTCGACGTCCTTTCCACTTCTTAGGTACTGTTACCTTACGTTCGTAATAAGCATTTCCTACATAGTAGCGTTCTGGCGTCAGGAAGAACGGAAACTTCATCTCGCCAGCCTTGCGGTAGCGCTCCATATAGGGGTTGAAGTAAAACGACGAGTCGTAGAGCGAACCCGTCCACTTCGTATCGACAGTCACCTGGTCGCCCTTGCCATTGGTCAACATCGAACCAGGCAGTGTTACCATGCCTTGCTCACGATCGCTTCGAAAATGCCACTGGCCACTGAGGTCCAGCGACTGCTGGGCACAGAGTTGCTGACAGCAGAGAAGGGATAAGAGAAATATTACTTTTCGCATGATATCATTATTGTATTAAGTGCTTCGCCCGCTGTCTTTTCTGCTTCTCGTGGCAGATAGATGGGGGCATCGGGTTGTAAGGGAAGAATGCGCAGTTCCAGTTTGGCACAGCCCTTGGGCAGACGCCACAGACCATACATAAACGGACGACCATAGTAGAAATTATCAGCCACCAGTTTACCATCGGCATAAAGACGGGCACAATCACCGCGATAGTCTATCTGCAACAGTGGAGAAGAGGCTGTCGACGGGATTTGCGGCAACTGAATGGTATAAACCGCTGCCTGCTGCCAGTCTTCTTCTGTCGGAGCCTCAGCCACCTTGGCTTTGCCACGCCGTATGGCGCGTAGCGCGCCAGCCTCCTTGATCTTCTCAAACTGGCAAGCAGAGGCAGACTGCCGTGGATGCTCTTCGAGGAACAGATGTTCAGCATCGTGACGGCTGAGCAGATAGATATTCTGATAGATAGGTTGGTCAACACCCTTGGGTTTCTGGTTCTTCAGTATCTTTCCGTCACTGAGAGCAATGGTGGTAGGAATGCCAGGAATCTGCATCATGTATATCTTACCATCACGGCGAGCCACCAACTGTGCCGTAGCATAGCGAATACCCTCAACATTGACGGGGAATATAGCCATGCAACCTGACGGGATGGTAAGTTTAGGCAGTCGGATGCCACAAGCCTCCAAGACGACACCTTTCTTAGTCGACAAGTGTTGCAGACGCTCATAGTTGTTGACAAAGATAAAGCCGCTGTTG
>Ga0310691_10007549_pt1 | contig 11298 bp, 7 predicted proteins | sample 176DNAGHGlowgp2_FD_203887 | JGI IMG/M metagenome (GOLD analysis project Ga0310691, IMG submission 203887) | Sheep rumen microbial communities from Palmerston North, Manawatu-Wanganui, New Zealand - 1766 DNA GHGlow gp2 (v2) (version 2) | ecosystem: Host-associated > Mammals > Digestive system >... | reverse complement strand
CATCTCGTCGAACTGCTTGCCTAGGTTCAGATTCAAGTAGATGCGGTAGAGCACGGGTGCCCATTTGCGTTTTTCGTTGGGCATCAGCTGCCGGTAGTACTCCATATAGGTGCGCGCTTTCTGGTAGTAGGTGCGCCGCAGACTCTTGTCGTTCAGGGCCTCTTGCGTTTCAGCCATGTTGGTGAAGGCCGTTCCCGCGTTGAAGAATGGCTCGGCAAGGCTGTCGTTCAGATGGATCAGGCGCTCGCTGTAGACCACGCTCTCCTTCCAGCGCTCCATCTTCAGTAGCACTGACGACTTGGCAAAGAGGAATATCTCGCATGAGTCGCACAGGGCCAGTGCGCTGTCGGCCAGTGCCAATGCCTTGTCGTAGTCACCATGAGCGGTGTAGGCATCGACGAGTCTTGGAAAGAAATAGTTGAAGAAGGGGAAACGGTCGAATCCCTGCTCCAGTGTTGCCACATAGGCTGAGTCGTTGCCTTTCTGTCGCCATGCCTCGGCGGTAAACTGCAAGGTGAAGTCGGCATGGGCACTGTCATGCAGTGCCAGGGGCTGGTAGCGCAGGGTCTTGTCCGCATCGCCCATCTTGTAGGCGCTGTAGGTGGCCCAGTAGGCGGCTTCGGGTAGCTTGGGGTCGTTCTTGGCGTAGTCGTATGAGGTGAAGAGCGGCTGGTGTTTACAGTCAATATATGTACTGAGGAAGTCGAATGCCTCGCTCCATTTGCTCTTTCTGATGAAGAAGGTGCCGGCATTGTAGATGTTAGGCCGGTAGGTGTGTAGCATGGCCGCATTGCGGTTGCGGTGCACGGGGTTGACGCGTCCCTTCTTGTCGGGGCGCATGTCGATGCTGTCGAGTGTCTCAGCCACGGTGAACATGCGCCGTGCGAGGTTGAAGAAGGCAGCGGTGTCCTGATTCTGCTTCAGGTAGAGTCTTTCGTTGGCCTGGTCATACTGTCCTTTCACGGCATCGAGCAACACCGAGTAGATGCGGATGTCGTCGCGGTTGGCCGAGTCCTTGAGCAGCTTTGTCATCAGCTGCTCAGCCTGTGTGTAGTTTTTGTTGCGTTCCTTCAAATAGGTGCGTGCCTGCGAGAGCTCTTTCTTCTGAGCACTCGCCAGGCACGGCACCAGGAATAGGATAATAATGCTTAATGCAAAAAGCTTATGCATTGATTAAATGTCTTTCAGTGAAGGATCGATAGCCTCCAGCTCAGCCATCTTGTCCTTCATGTCCAGTGAATAGTAGATGCGGTACAGGGGATAGGCCCAGCGTGCACTCTCGCGGTTGGGGTCCAGCTCCTTGGTGCGCTCCAGGTACTTCAGGGCCTCGCGCAGCACATTCTTCACTTTCTCAGCGTTCTCGTTGCTGATGCGCATGGTCTTCTTGTCCATGAGCTGCTCGTTCAGCACGATGGCCTTCGAGTTATAGCAGATGCCAGTGTTGAACACCACGGGAACCCAGTTGGGGTCCAGCTCGATGGCCTTCTTGAATGCCTCGATGGCCTCGTCCCACTTCTCGCTGTTCATCTGTGCCTCGCCTAAGAGTGCCCATGCCATCTTGTTGTTGGCATTGATCTTTGTTTCTTCCTGGGCCCACTTCATCATGGCCTGCGTGTCGTTTGAGCGGGCATAGTAGTCCTGGAGCAGGTTGAAGTAGAGGTCGCGGCCGGGATTGGCGCTGTGAGCCTCCTTCAGGCGGGCCAGGTAGGTCAGCGAGTCAGCATGGGTCTTGCTCTTGTCCTTCATGGTATAGAGGATGAGGTCGGTGGTGCCTTCCTCCTTGCCAGGATAGGTCAGTGCCTTCTCGGCCAGTGCCAAAGCCGTTTCGTAGTCCTTGTCGAGATAGCTCAGGTAGGCTGAGTTGTAGGCAGCGTCGGCAATGAGCGTGTCGGGAGCCAGCTTCGTGTCGTCGTAGACTGACGAGGCCCCTGTTCCGATGTACGACTCCCAAGCCTTCACGGCACCCTTGGTGTCATGGTTGTTGTAGCACATGGCGCCGATGTTGTACATCAGATGGCGCTCGTTGAGATAGCGCGGAGCGTTGGTCTTGCGATAGGGGTTCTTGATCTTGCCTTTTGCGTTGGGCTGCTGTGCATACTTGTCACACTCGGTGGCGGCCTTGAATCCCTCCAGGAAAGCGGTGACGGCCTTCATCGTGTCGGCAGGCTGATGGAGCATCATCTTCTGGTACTCATCGGTGTAGACTTTGTATTGAATGTCGTTCATCAGGTTCCAGGCTTTTGCCTTGTCAACAGTCTCCGAAGAGCTGAGAGCCGGTGTCAGTTTCTCAATGGCCTCACTCAGGCTGCCCGACTTGTAGAGCTTGTCGGCTTCTTTCACCAGGGCGTCCTGGGCAAAGACTGTGGTGGCAGCTGCTGCCATCATGGTCATCATTAGAATCTTTTTCATGTTGTTGATTGATTAAAGGGTTATAGTTAGTTAATCGAGTTCTGGGGCTTCTGGGGCTTCTGAGTCTTCTGGGAGCTCTGAGACTTCTGAGTCTTCTGGGAGCTCTGGGAGTTCTGGGACTTCTAAGACTTCGGGGGCCTCTGGGGTCTCTGACAGTTCTTCGTTTTCCTCGGCCAGCTCTTCGTCGGTGGCCTTCTGCACCTTGCACACGCTGGCTATGGTGTCGTTCTTCTTCGTCAGGTTAATCAGACGTACGCCCTGTGTGGCACGGCCCATGACGCGCACCTCGCTGACATTCAGGCGGATGAGTACACCGCTCTTGTTGATGATCATCAGGTCGTTCTCGTCGGTCACCACCTTGATGGCCACCAGGTGTCCCGTCTTCTCAGTGATGGCCAGCGTCTTCACGCCCTTGGCGCCGCGTGCCGTCTTGCGATAGTCCTCAATGTCGGAGCGCTTGCCGTAGCCGTTCTCTGATACGACCATGATGGTCTCCGTCTGCGGGTCGTTGACGCACACCATGCCCACGACCTCGTCGTCGCCGCCGTCCAGGTGCATGCCTCTGACACCGGTGGCAATACGGCCCATGTCGCGCACCTGGTCTTCATTGAAGCGTACGGCGCGTCCGTTTCTGTTGGCCAGGATAAGCTCGTTCTTGCCGTTGGTCAGACGCACGCTCACCACCTGGTCACCCTCGTTGATGTTGATGGCGTTGACACCGGCGGCACGCACGTTCTTGTAGCGGCTGAGGACGGTCTTCTTGACGATGCCCTGCTTGGTGGCGAAGACCACGTAGTGTGAGTTGAGGAACTCGTCGTCATCGAACTTCTTGATGCGCAGCACGGCGTTGATCTGGTCGTCGGGCTCAATGTTCAGCATGTTCTGTACGGCGCGTCCCTTCGAGTTCTTGTCACCCTCGGGAATCTCGTAGCACTTCTGCCAGTAGCAGCGTCCCTTCTGTGTGAAGAACAGCAGCGTGTTGTGCATGGTGGCAGGGTAGATATATTCCGTAAAGTCGTTGTCGCGATGGCGGGCTCCCTTGCTGCCCATGCCGCCGCGTCCCTGAGCGCGGAACTCGCTGAGCGGTGTACGCTTGATGTAGCCCATGTGGCTGATGGTGATGACCACGGGGTCGTCAGGGTAGAAGTCCTCAGCGTTGAACTCGTGGTCGAAGGGGATGATTTCCGTCTTGCGGTCGTCGCCGTACTTCTCCTTCACCTCCAGCAGGTCCTGCTTCATCACCTCCTTGCAGCGCTCGGGGTTGTCCAGAATCTCCTGCAACTCAGCTATGAGCTTCATCAGGTCGTCATACTCCTGGTGCAGCTGGTCAACACGCAGGCCGGTGAGCTGTGCCAGACGCATGTCGACGATGGCCTTCGACTGTGGCTCATCCAGGTTGAAGCGAGCCTCCAGGTTGCGCTGTGCATCGGTGGGGGTCTTCGAGTTGCGTATGATGTGCACCACCTCGTCGATGTTGTTCACGGCAATGATCAAGCCTTCGAGGATGTGTGCACGCTCCTGTGCCTTCTTCAGGTCATATTTGGTGCGGCGGATGGTCACCTCGTGGCGGTGGTCGATGAAGTACTTGATGCACTCTTTCAGTGTCAGCAGCTTCGGACGCAGCTTGCCGTGTGTGCCAGGTATGGGCACCAGCGCGATGTTGTTGACTGAGAACGAGCTTTGCAGGGCCGTCATCTTGAACAGCTTGTTCAGTATGACATTGGCGTTGGCATCGCGCTTGCAGTCCACCACGATGCGCATGCCCTGGCGTCCTGACTCGTCGTTCACGTTGGCAATGCCCTCCAGCTTGTGCTGGTTGGCCAGCTCGGCGATGTAGCTCACCAGCTCAGCCTTGTTCACCCCATAGGGAATCTCCGTCACCACAATCTTGTCATGCTGCTCGCCGGCCTCAATCTCGGCCTTTGCCCTCATGACGATACGTCCGCGTCCTGTCTCGTATGCGTCGCGCACCCCCTGCAGGCCATAGATATAGGCACCCGTGGGGAAGTCGGGACCGGGTATGTAGTGCATCAGGCCCTCGGTGTCAATGTCGGGGTTGTCGATATATGCGCAGCATCCGTCGATGACCTCGCGCAGGTTGTGCGTGGGCATGTTGGTGGCCATGCCTACGGCGATGCCGTTGCCGCCGTTCACCAGCAGGTTGGGCACCTTTGTGGGCATCACGCTTGGCTCCTTCAGCGAGTCGTCGAAGTTCGGCTCCATGTCGACCGTGTCCTTGTCCAGGTCGTCCATGATGTGTTCGCCCATCTTTGACAGGCGGCACTCTGTGTATCGCATGGCGGCCGGCGAGTCGCCGTCGACGCTACCGAAGTTGCCCTGGCCGTCGACCAGCATGTAGCGCATGTTCCACTCCTGTCCCATGCGCACCAGTGCACCGTAGACCGAGCTGTCGCCGTGAGGGTGATACTTACCCAGCACCTCGCCCACCACGCGCGCGCATTTCTTATAAGGTTGTGTACTTACATTGTTGATGCCCATCATACCGTAGAGGATGCGGCGGTGCACGGGCTTGAATCCGTCGCGTACATCGGGCAGGGCACGCGCCACTATCACCGACATGGAGTAGTCGATGTAGGAGCTCTTCATCTCCTCCTCGATGTTAATCTTCAAGATTCTGTCGTTGTCAAACGTCTGATCCATTTTTCAATTCTTTATTTACTAAGATTGGTGCCTGCGCTTGTTCAGACTCCCAACTCACTCGTTTTTTGGCTTTATCGCCGTAAAGGCCATTTTAAAGGCCGCTATTGCAAAAAGCCCCTTTTGTTTCAGGTGCAAAGGTAGTCATTTTTCTTTAAATCACCACCGTTTTAAGTTATTTTAAATCACAATTTTCGGCTGTTACCTGACGGTGATGTGAAAGCAGGGCTGCAGACGCTCGTGTTTCACATAGCAGCGACCCTGGCGCTGCATGTCGTAGAGCACCTGTCCCAGCACGTTCTTCAGCTTTATTTCCGTGGCCTCGTCCATCGGGCGCGTACTGCCAACGGGCGTGAAAGCCGAATAGTTGATGTCGAAGGTCGTGGCATACAGGTGGCACGACTGTTCGGTGGCGTTCCTGTTGGTCGTGCGCAGCCGTGCCACGTCTTTCTCGGAGCGCAGCACGCTGCTGACAACCATCTGGTACATCGGCATGTGGCGGGCCAGCAGGCTGTCGGTGAAGGCGATGCCGATGTCCTGTAGCAACAGTGCGGCATGCGGCACCAGGTAGGGGATGCTCGAGTCCAGGTGCGCCATGTCGTAATAGGGCGAGCTGCCCATGAACACCAGCTCGTGGCTGCGTTGCTCGGCATCGCTGCGGTCCTTCACTGGTGGCACGCCCCACTGCTGGGCTGCCTCTAACTGCACGTGGTTGCTGTCGTTGAACACCGTAGCATAGTCGAGTGGGGGAAAGGGAATGAAACGAGTCACGGTCTTTTCTTCCTTCTCTGTCTTTTCTTCCTTTTCCGCCTTCTCCGCCTTTTCCTCCTTCTCTGCTTTTTCTTCCCGTGCTGCAGGGGCACTCTTCGTGACTACGCTGGCCTTGGGGATGATGGTGTCTGGGTGGGAGGCAAGGGGCGCCTCCTGTTGTCTTGAAGTGCCGATGCCAGGGAAGACGCAGCGCACCAGTGCCAGCACCATGATGATGATGCCAAGCCCCTGTATGTATTGGTGTTTCAGCTTTTTCGTTGCCATAATATGGTGCAAAGGTACAAAAAATCCATTAAACAGCGCAGCACTGTCCCCTTTTTTCTTCTGCTTTTTTCGTGCAGTGCGGCCAATGTTATCTTACATTCTTACATTCGCTATTGATTATCAGTGTGTTAGCTTGACGTTAACTTACATTTATCTTACATTTATCTTACATTCTGCCTCCCACTCTTGTCGGCAGTCAGGACGGGCGTTAAGCGAATCCGACCGGCTCGGATTTTCGTCCGCCCTGCTCGGATTATTTTCCGCCCTGCTCGGATTTCTCGGAAAAAATGAGAAACGAATGAGAATAATTGGAATCATTCTGGCCACGTTTTTGAAAAAAGAACTAAAGTTGTTCGTATAATGAAGAAAAATTACTACCTTTGCAGGCTGTAACAAGTTACTAAGTATAACGAAAAGAAATATGGCAGAGATAGCATTGACAGAGAACACTGAAGAGAAGAAGTCAGTGAGCTTCATTGAGAAGATGGTGATTGACGACCTGGCAGCAGGCAAGAACGGTGGGCGGCTGCAGACGCGCTTCCCGCCCGAGCCTAACGGCTACCTGCACATTGGCCACGCCAAGGCCATCGCCCTCGACTTCGGACTGGCAAAGAAGTATGGCGGCGAGTGCAATCTGCGCTTCGATGACACCAATCCGCAGAAGGAAGACACCGAATATATTGAGAGTATTGAGCAGGACATCAAGTGGCTGGGCTTCGAGTGGGCACACGTCTATTACGCCAGCGATTACTTCCAGTCGCTGTGGGACTTTGCCGTGTGGCTCATCAAGCAGGGCCGTGCCTACGTCGACGAGCAGAGCGCCGAGGAGATAGCCAAGCAGAAAGGCACCACCACCAGTCCGGGTACCAACTCGCCTTTCCGCGACCGTCCTGTGGAGGAGAACCTGCGCCTGTTTGAGTATATGAACAGCGGCGAGTGCCAGCCCGGCACGCTGACGCTGCGCGCCAAGATTGACATGGCCCATCCGAACATGCTGTTCCGCGACCCCCTCATCTACCGTGTGCTGAACATCCCGCACGTGAAGACCGGCTCGAAGTGGAATGCCTATCCGATGTATGACTTCGCCCACGGGCAGAGCGACTACTTGGAGGGTGTCACCCACTCGTGGTGCACGCTGGAGTTTGTCGAGCACCGTCCCCTGTACGACCTGTTCGTGCAGTGGATGCGTGAGTGGGCCGCCGACTGTGGCAGCCAGGCAGAAAGCGGTAGCAAACTCTACACTCTACACTCTACACTCTCAACATTCCAGGGTCCCCGCCAGACTGAGTTCAACAAGCTGAACCTGAACTACATCCTGCTGTCAAAGCGCAATCTGCGCACGCTGGTCAGCGAGGGCGTGGTCAGCGGTTGGGACGACCCCCGCATGCCAACTATCTGTGGCTACCGTCGCAGGGGCTATTCGCCTGAGGGCATCAAGAAGTTCATTGACAAGATTGGCTACACCAAGATTGACGCCCTGAACGACACGAGCCTCTTCGAGAGTGCCGTGCGCGACGACCTGAACACCCGTGCACTGCGCGTCAGTGCCGTCCTGGACCCGGTGAAGGTGGTCATCACCAACTATCCCGAGGGTCAGACCGAGATGCTCAGCGCCGTGAACAATCCCGAGAACGAGGCCGACGGCACCCATGAGGTGGAGTTCAGCCGCGAGCTGTGGATTGAGCGCGACGATTTCATGGAGGAGGCCGACAAGAAGTTCATGCGTCTGGCTCCTGGCAAGGAGGTGCGCCTGAAGAATGCCTACATCATCATGTGCGATGCTGAGCACCCCTGCGACAAGGACGAGAACGGCGTGGTGACAACCATCTACTGCACCTACGACCCTGAGACGCGTAGCGGTCTGCCCGGTGCCAATCGGAAAATCAAGGGCAAGACCCTGCACTGGGTCAGCTGCCATAACGCCGTGCAGGCCGAGGTGCGTCTGTATGACTGTCTGTGGAAGGTGGAGAACCCCCGCGACGAGCTGAAGCGCATTGAGGAGGAGACTGGCCTGAAGGGCATCGACGCCATGCGCGTGATGATGAACCCCGACAGCCTGAAGGTGCTCAACAACTGCTATATTGAGCCGTTTGCTGCCCAGCAGGCACCGCTGGCTTACTTGCAGTTCCAGCGCATTGGATACTTCAATGTCGACCCAGACTCAACGCCGCAGAAGCCCATCTTCAACCGTACCGTCAGTCTGAAGGACACGAAGAACAAGTAACGAGTGAAAAAGACGGGCGACGAATACTTTGACAGCGACGAGTTCCGCGAGATGCTTGCGGAATATGAGAACGCCGTGGACATGGGCATGCCTGTGTTCATGGATGCTGACGAGCTGTCAGAAATTGCCGACTTCTACCAGATGGAGGAGCGCTACGACGAGGCCGATGCTGCCATCGACCTTGCCCTCAGCCTGTCGCCCGGAGCCATAGGACCGCTGACTTACAAGATTCATGAGGCGCTGTGGAAGGGCGACATCAGTCAGGCGCGCCACTTCCTGGAGCAGATAACGGAGCAGGACGAGCCGGACTACGTCTACGACAAGGCTGAGATCATGCTGGCCGAGGAGCGTGTCGACGAGGCTGACCGCTATCTGCGACATGAGCTGAAGAAGGTGCCCCCCGAAGAGTATCAGGACTATGTGGTCGACGTGGCCAATATCTATGCCGACTACAACTATCCCGAGATGGCCATGCAATGGATGGCCAGGGCACGCCAGGAGGACTCGCCGGAGTTCAAGGAGCTGATGGCCCGTACGCTCTTCGGACTGGGCAAGTATGCTGACAGCGAGAAGCTCTGGGGCGAGCTCATCGACAGGGACCCCTTCTCAAAGCACTATTGGAACGCGCTGGCCTCGACGCAGTACATGAACGAGGACTACAGCGCGTCAGTGGAGAGCAGCGAGTATGCCATCGCTATCGACCCTGACGACCCCGAGGCACTGGTCTCAAAGGCCAATGGCCTCTACCGCCTGGGCAACTATGAAGAGGCCCTCGAATACTTCCGCCGCTACTCCGAGCGCATGCCCGACGACGAGTATGGCCTGATGCACCAGGGTGTGTGCCTCATCAACATGGGGCGCAACGAGGAGGCTATCGACATACTGAAGAAGGCCATTGACATCGCTGGCGAGGACTCAGGCTACCTGAGCGACATCTATCAGGAGCTGGCCTTTGCCTACAGTGAGGTGAGCGACGAGCAGCAGGCACTAAAGATGCTCGACCTGGCCGACCGCTATGACAGCGACAAGGTGCAGTCACTGCTCGTCAGGGGACATGTGCTGCTGGCCTCGGGTCAGGTGAAGGAGGCCGAGAAGGTGTTCCGCCAGGCCGTGGTGTTGAGCGACCAGCCCCATCAGACGCTCTTGCGCATCATCGTCTCCGTCTACGACAACCACTATCTTGACGCAGCCTACAACCTGTTCAAGAAGTTCTTTCGTATGTCCCAACCTGACAGCCCCGAGGGCTATGCCTACATGGCCCTGTGCTGCTATGACCTGAAGAAATACACCGAGTTCCTCGACTATCTCAAGGTGGCCTGCGAGTGCTGTCCCTACGAATGTAAGATAGCCCTGAGCCATCTCTTCCCCGACACCGTGGACCCTAAGGATTATTACAAATATACTGTTGAAAGGCTAAAGAAATGATTTCATCACTGTTGCATAACCTGAACTATGGCACCATCCTGTTGCTCATGCTGTTAGAGAGCACCGTCGTGCCTGTGCCCTCTGAACTCGTCGTGGCGCCTGCGGCATATCTTGCTGCCGGTGGCGAGCTGAACGTCATCCTCGTGGTGCTCTTTGCCACCCTCGGTGCCGCCATCGGTGCCACCATCAACTATGTGGTGGCCCTCTATGTGGGGCGTCCCGTTATCTACAAGTTCGCCAACAGCAAGTGGGGCAAGATGTGCCTGCTGAACCAGGAGAAGGTGGAGAAGAGCGAGAAGTACTTTGACAACCACGGCGTGGCAGCCACGCTCACCGGGCGACTCATTCCCGGCATACGCCACCTCATCAGCATACCCGCTGGCCTGGCCCGCATGAACTACGGCAAGTTCCTGCTCTACACCACCATTGGTGCAGGGGCCTGGCACACCATCCTGGCCGTCCTTGGGTGGTATCTGCACAGTGTGGTGCCTGCCGACCAGCTCGACGCCACCATCGAACACTACAACAAGTACATCGTCCTTGGCATCGTCGCCATCGTCGTCGTGGCCATCGCCTTCTTCGTCATCCGCCACTACCGGAAGAAGAAGGCCGCATAGGCCCTGAAGTAGACAAATTGAACGCAGAGATTATACGCCAATAACATAAAAGGATATGGAAGACCTGGAAGAAAGGGAAGTGTCTTTTCCCCCCGCACATACGGCCGAACATCTGCTGAACCAGACGATGATTAGGATGTTCGGATGTGAACGTAGCTACAATGCGCACATCGAGCGTAAGAAGAGCAAGATGAGCTTTCACATTGACCGTAAGCCTGACCGCAAGCAAGAGAAGGAGATAGAGCGCCAGATGAACCAGCTGATTGAGGCAGACCTGCCTGTGACCTTCCAAATCGTGAAGCGCGATGAGCTGCCGCCGGAGGTATCGACCAGCCGTCTGCCGGCCGATGCGGGCGACACGGTGCGTCTGGTGCGTATTGGCGACTATGATGTCTGTCCATGCATTGGCAAGCACGTGAAAAGCACCTCGCAGATAGGCCGCTTTGAGCTGCTCGGCACCAACTGGGACGAGCAAGAGCGCTCTTTCCGCATCCGGTTCAAGATCGTGTAGCACCACGGGGGCCTGAGTAAATGACGTATCCACGCGCCCGCGTATAAGGGAACCCCAAAAGATGGTGCACCAAGTGCACCTGAAGTGGTTTAATCGTCTGATTTGCAAGTCGTTGGTTGGTGCATCAACGGTTCAGATCGAGCACCTGATGGTGCACCAGAGGCTGCTAATGGTGCACCAGGGTTCAGCCGAGGGACTCTTGGCACCGATGAAACCGCGGTTTTTGGATAAATTCTCTCGAGAATTTGACAATAAGTCGGCACTTTACGGAATTATCTCAATGACTTATTGCAATAAGTCAATGAGTTATTGGAATAAGTCAATGAGTTATTAGAATAAGTCATTGAGATAAAAAAGTCCCACGGCGTGGGATTTTTTTATCTCATGGAGATAATTCCGTAAAGTGCCGAGGGCTGACC
>Ga0310691_10007547_pt1 | contig 11299 bp, 9 predicted proteins | sample 176DNAGHGlowgp2_FD_203887 | JGI IMG/M metagenome (GOLD analysis project Ga0310691, IMG submission 203887) | Sheep rumen microbial communities from Palmerston North, Manawatu-Wanganui, New Zealand - 1766 DNA GHGlow gp2 (v2) (version 2) | ecosystem: Host-associated > Mammals > Digestive system >... | reverse complement strand
TGCGCCTGCATCGTGCGTGGGACCGTCTCGACATGCTCTACGAAGAGACCGAGAACCTCTTCAAGCGCGTGAAGGCCTCGAAGGACATCTGCGAGCTGCGCAACATGATCAACGTGGGTTACCTCATCACCCGCTTCGCCCTCGAGCGCAAGGAGAGCCGCGGTCTGCACTTCACCACCGACTATCCCGTCCACGCCTACGACAAGAAATAAAAATGAGTCCCGCCCAATGAGCGGGACTCATTAATTTATTGACTTCTACGTTATTCATTAATTTTTGATTTTACGTTTTGTGAACTTGTGAACTTGTGAACTTGTGAACCACGGGGAAAGTATTCAATAAACATAATTCTTCAATTTCCTGAACTTCCCACCTATCCAAACTCTTTACGCCAAAATAATGCGCCCATGCAAATATTCTTTGAAAAATTTGGTGGTTCCGAATAATATCCCTACCTTTGCAGCAATCTTAGTTAACAAAAACATCATTTACGTATGAAAGATTACAAGCAAAACAAAGACAAGAACGAAAAAAGTCTCCCGAAGGAGACCTGTATCAAAGCGATTAATGGCGAGAGGCACGGCGCGGTTGCAGGTAATGCTTCAGCCAAAAATCTGAACCGGAGTGGCAGTGAGCGCCTATACCATTTTGCACTAACGCACTCAGATTCTGCGGCAAAGTTACAACAAAAAACTGAAACTACCAAGAAAAAAGTCCAAAATCAGTGTGATTGTCTATAAGAACGGTGCCCATTCGTCTGACGGTACCATCCCTTGGAAGGAGTTTAAGTATGTGTTGAACTCTGACAATGCCAAAGATATTGTGAAGTCTATCGTTGACGGGCTGGCCAGTCTGCTGGATGGGAACGGCTATATCGACGAACTCGGCATCGCAGAAGCAACAGAATTCAATTATTTCAAAGGTTAACATTTTGGGGTTTAATAGCGAGAAGCCGTTGACATGAGTTTATGTCAACGGCTTCGTTGTTTCTCTTCCTACACCTTATCTATATGTAAAGAGAAACGCCAGACTGTTTAATCCCAACCCTCTTCATTGTCATCATCTGAGGAATAGCATGAGCTTATTATTATATACATTTTTCAGTGGATACAGGCTACTTTGGGGTGTTACGCCAACAAAGAGAAGACGGTCTGAAAGTTCGCAGATATATCTGTTACGAGATTGTGCTGTGGCTTTTGACTGGCGTACTGCCTTACTAATGGATATGATGAGAAGTTTGCCCTGTTCTAATGGATCTTTCAGTTCCTCAGGAACATCCCGATACATACGCCTGCCCAATACAAGAATGATAGGACATTTAGACTTCAGCAGGAAATGAAGTACATCCTTCTCTAATTTACTGCTGAATCCGCTGACTACACAACCATCATGCTCACCTACTGCCCAGTCATAGCAACGTAACACCATCTCAGGTGGTATAGTGCTGGAGGCCAGGAATGCCGTTTTCTGTAGTTTCAGCAGCTCCTGGTTGCCATAATATGTTATTTCCCTCATCTGATTAGACTTAATAGTTCTGCTGCTGATGTTTCTTTCATCTGAATATATGCAAAGAGTTTCTTGCCCGCATCCTTCAGGCTGGCACCAAAGATATAGACCACATCATCGATAACTAAGAAACGGTCATGATTATGCCTACATACATTTATAATAATAGGTGGATACTGCATGTTATGACGCTGAACGTCGAGTTGCTGTTGTTGGGAGAGTTGGCAAGTATAAATAGTTGCAGAGACATTTGTTTCGCGTTTGCTAAGCATGGTCAGAGTTGCCTCGTCAATATAATTATCAATTAAGATAATTGATCGTTTTGCTTGCTTAATAAGGCTGACGATTTGTACATAAGCATCAAATATCTGTCCGTCGTAGAAGATGCCCTCCACTGGAGGTAATGACGAACGAACAAAGAAATCCACTTTGTCTTCCAATAAACTGATTCTTTTGTCTTGAGTACCTAACTGCGTCTTTACCTCCTGCAAACTCTTATTCACAGAATAACCTTTAAGCAGATGATCCTTCAAGACTTGTGTGGCCCACTGACGGAATTTGACGCCTCTTTTGGAATTTACTTTGTAACCAACGGAAATAATCATATCAAGATTGTAATAATCTAACGTTCGTTGAACACTACGATTACCCTCTTTTCGAACTACTCGAATTTTTCGAGCAGTTCCCTCTTTTTCCAATTCTTCCGTCTTGTAAATTTCTTTAATGTGATAAGTCACGGTGTGTTCTTTCACAGTAAATAACTCGGACATTTGGGCCTGTGTCAGCCACACTGTCTCATCTTCAAGCCTCACGTCCAGTTCAACTACATCGTTCAACTGATACATCACAATTTCACCCTTACTGGTTTTAATGTTCTCCATACTCTTAAATTTAATAGTTTCACAAATGATGGTGCAATGCTCGTGCAAACCAAATGCAATCAAGCTCGCTTAGATTGCTGAGGTGCCGCCGAGTATCGAACGCTTTTGCGTTGCAAAGATAGTGGTTTCTCACGAAACTACCAAATCTTTGCACCAAATTCTTTGATTCAGGCTTGAATCTTCGATTTGCAGCTCAATTGGACCTAAAACATTGAGGCAGGTGTTAAAAGTACGAGTGTTTGAGGGAAAGATTCAAAGTCTGTCATATAATGGATAATGTGATTCCAATATATACAACCATGTTCATCCACATAATCACAGACGCTTTGCAAGTTAAAGCCGTACAATTTCATTGCTGTTATTTCCTTACTTTTAGGATCAAAAAGAATAAGCATCTGGTAGACTTTGGCATCACTATCTTCATCGTATTCCATGTAACCATTAAAGGTGATAAGGGCTTTGCCTTCCGCGTCATTCCGTTTCTTACTCTCAATTCTATCGTAAGTAAAACTTTCTTGAATTAGCAAGTTATCAATTGTCATAGTTCTTTGTAAATTTGAATATCAAAAAAAGAATACCTCAGAATTATCCGATCTCAGACTTATTCTGCTTTTATATGCAACCCCATTAACCATACCAAGTTTCGTCGTAATATTCAGAAATGCCTCTGTACAATTAATGAACTCTACACATAGCACTGAATTCTTATTACGAAGGAAAACATGCATCATTTTATATCCAACTCTCCCCTTCGTGGCGTCGCTTACACTAAATAAAACATGGTATTTGACGTCTGTTTCATTTAGTCCCATGTCGGAAATCTTATTTTTCCAATACCAATCATCGGGACCAAGTTTGAACTCTGTAGGGTCATTAGGATTGTCAAAGCACTGAATGTACCCTCTTGCAGTCTGCCATGCTGGTTTTGATCTTTCAATAAATTCGTTTAAAGTAATCATAATTGCAATATTTTGGTTATTATTCAAAAAAGCTACTATGATGTTATGCCATATTGCTATCAGAAGTGGAAGATGATTTTCCAGGCACTCTTTCCTTGTGAGTTGATGCCACTCCTAAAGGTAATGTTTGTTACTTTCTTAACGATGGATTCATTGTCACAGACCAACTTGATAGAAGTGATGTTCTTTGCCGTATATGGGCAATGATCTCTTGAAAACTTAATCTTCCCATTCTCTGTAACAAGAACTTGCTTGGCAAACTCCTCATCGTCCAGATATCGCTTAAAGGTTGTTTTTTCTCCACTACTGATTCTTTCCAATGTTTCGTGGCGTACAACCATAGTTAGGATATTATCTTTTGGCTCAATTTTTGGCTCAGGCTTCTGTTCCTGAATTATCTGCTGAGGTTTAGTTTTTGGGGACATTGGTTTTACTTCTTCCCCACCATTATCGTCTAACTCATCACCCATACGATATTTGATGTCATAGTTGATAATAAAGTCCAGTTCCTCTTCCGTAAAGCCGTAATGCTTGGCAAGGATTTTGTCTATCTCATCGATGATGGGTTTGGAGAGCTTCTTCTGATATGCATAAGATTGGTTTGTTCCACCATCAGATTTATTCACGACTGAGAGCATTTTGTTCCTGTCCATATCCTTTTCTAACTTATTAGCAAAGATACCAACATTATTTTCCTTATCATAGTTGAGGGTAAAATCAAAGATATTTGATTCGGTTAGATTAAACATATCATAATTAGTAGAATAATACCACCAAAACAAATTGGAATTGAGTGCTGACATTAGGTAATCCGCAATATCGCTATTACGTATATGTTTCTCCTTGTTGCTAGCTGATTCTGTATTAAATCCATTGCGAAGGAAAATAATCCAATATCGTAATCCAGCAGATCGATAATGTATTAGCGGGTCTTTATAATATGAGGTCACATATCGGCCTATTATATTGTCTGAACTATACTTACTATATATTCCATACTCTATTGGAGATGAGAACCTCCATATACGTTCTCCTATTATTGATGAATTGTAATACAAATTATTGAATAACCATTTACGATGCTCAGATGCCCACCTCAACACCTTTGTCGTAATAAGAACGTCCTTGTTTCTTGCTACAGATGAAATAAAGATATTCAATCTTTGATCTGCACCTTTATTTCCATCAAATAGTTTTCCTGGACGAATCTCATAGCTGCTAACACAAAGATACTTATTTGAAGTCATAAGAGTTCGCAATGAGAACATGTTTTTAGCTGCAGTAAATGAAAGTGGAACTATCATTCCGATTCTCTGATCAACAGATAATAATTTTAGTGACCTTTCAATTGCAAAAGCATATAAATTATTACTCTCCAATGTATTATAGCCAACAATCTTATACGTATCTGCAACTGATTTTCCTGTTTCTTTATTCTTTTTAGTATAAACCACATATGGTGGATTACCAATAATTACATCGAAGCCACCATTACCATTAATGATGTCGTAGTATTCGGCAAGCCAATGGAAAGGCTGGTGTGATTTGAGCCAATTTTCGTATTTTATGTATCCACCAGAAATTGTAGACGCAAATAGTTTATTGTTCAGCAACTCGTCAAGTTTCTTTAGACGGTCTTTCAGTTCTTTCTTAGCATTGCGGAAAGTTTCGAGGTCAGAGCTTTGTTCTAATTGTACTTTCTTGAAGGTGCTATAAGCATGGGCCACGATATCCATTTCTGTGTGAACCCTGTCAAGGAATTCTTCTTTAGCGAACATGTCGCCATAGTTCAAGTCGTTCTCCAAATCGTTGGCCGTTGCATAGCCTACCAAGGTATTACCACAACGGATGTTGAAGTCGATATCTGGCAGCGGGTCAAGACCCAAGTTGGGGTCTCTTGGATTGACATCTACCACAGCCACCATCTTCAGGAACAGGCGCAATTTGGCGATTTCCGTCGCCTCCACCATGATATCTACACCATAGAGATTGCGCAGGATGATGTTCTTATAGATGAAGTAACGGATATTCGAACGGTATTTGCCATTGAGTTCTTCCAACTCTTCCTTGAATAGATTTGGATTATCGTTATTCCAGCCTTGCATCCTGTCAATACATACCTCGTAAAGTGGTTCGAGAATATTAAGGGCTGCAAAAAGGAAGGCGCCAGATCCACAAGTTGGGTCAAGGATGGTAACCTTACGCAACTGGGCATAGAAATGTTTTACAAACAAGTGGTCTTCTGTTTGAGCCAACAGGTCTTGCACAAACTGGCGGATGTCGAGATTATATGTGATAAAGTCGTTGATTTCTGTAATCTCACCTTTTTCTATCTTTGCCTTGATGTTGGCATAGCGCTGTAATCGCTCTATAGTTTCTCGCCATATCTCAGTAGGCAGCGCGAAGGCTTCAGGCGTCTTTTCGTTCCAATGGCTGCGACGCTCTAAAAGATTTGGTATTGTGGTATCAATGCCAACGGCTATCTCATCTGGTATCTCTAATCCAGCACCTTTTTTCACAGCATCGTAAATATATGTGTCGCCATTATCTTTCAAGAATTGCCATACTGCGCCATTGGTCTTAAAGGGTTTCTCGTCCATTTTCTTGGTGGCATCCATGAGGAATGGCAGGATGGTGTTGCGACCTATATACTCCGTGATATCTTCTTTGGTATAATAGGCTCCCATCTGGGCTCTGTCGTTGATATACTGCTCGAAGATATAACCTAACACATCAGGATTGATGTCCTTGCCTGAGGCTGTCAGACGATCGTCAAGATGCCAATGCCACTGATCAAAGAAAGAGAACAGGCTCTCAAAGGCTTCATCGGCGATATCGAGTGTGGGGTATTGTTCTTCCAATTCATGGATGCTGAACATACCACCATTTAAATAAGGTATACGACCGTACTTCTGCACAAAGTCCTGCTGATGGCGAGGCGAGTTCAGTCCATCGTGGAACAAGCTGATTAAGAAACCTTGATAGAATGTGCCATAGAAACGATCCTCACCTTTTTCTCTTTTTACCCAAGCCAACTTCTCTCGCAGATAGTTGACATTCCTGTCGAGGAAACCTTTCTTCTGGATGAAGTAGCAGAACATCAGTCGATTCAGCATCACGCTGGTGTACCACTGCTTATTACGGTTATTCTTCAAGTCTGTTATCTCATCATCAATGCCAGTAATGTACTTGGCAAAGTTGGTATGCTCTTTGCGGAAGCCTGTATAGAAATCTTTGGTAATCCTTTCAGAGTTGATGATGAAGCCTGCCTGTACCTTGTCTTTTACATCCATGATGGTGGTATGCTCGTCAAGGTCGAAGCACATATCTTCCACCTTCTCGAACAAGAAGTCTGCTTTATCAGCCGTTTCGTATTCAACCAGTACCAAGTCGCGCTTCTCTACTTTCTTCACAGGCACCACCCATAGATGATGTTGTGACTGCGGAAGATGGTAGATACAGATATAGTCATTGGCTAAGCGACGCAGGCGAGTGTCTATCTTCTTGCACATTGAAGAAGTGGGTATTTCCTGCACCTCACAGGTCAACACCTGGAAACCGCTACGATCGGCTATTTGCTCAAACTCGAAGATGGTATCATCGATCGTGAAGTCAAACGTAGTCTGTCCCTTGGGGTTGTTCCATCCCATCTCACGGATAAACAACTCACGGAAATTACTCTCTGCAATATACTGATTGAATGCTCTTTTGTTCATAGGTCGTTAGTATTTGAGTCCCATCGAGCAAATGATGCTCGGATCTTTCTGCTTGTTTTTATCTTCGTCAATTCTGCACAAGGTTCCGTTCTTGTGCATCTCTAAGATGGATTCCACAATGTCATCGTTGGTGCTGGTTCTGAGCATGCGTCCAAGAATAAACTTTGTGCCCTCTAACAACTGGTAGTTATATACATCGTCGATGGCCAGTTTCAATAGTTGCTTTTTGTCTGCATCAAAGAAAAGTGTTGGAGGCTGTTGGTAATAATGCTCCAGTAGATCAATGATACGGTAGCGCGTACTGAAACGGTTGCCAAGGATACCACTGACGTTGGTGGTTTCCGACTTCATGTTGTCAACGGCTTTCTTTACCAAGTCGAAGTGGTTGTCGAGTGGTTGCAGTGCAGGTTCTTTTGCATGGCAGGCCATAGCCTGGAGAATCTTCTTCTGCGACTGGCTGATGATTTCGCCTTTCGAATCATACCATGTCAGAACATCATAATCGTTGTATGTCTTAGCGTAGGTGATTACGCCATCTTCAATGGCATTGGCAGCCTTCTTCGTGGAATAGATAATGTCGCTGAGTGCAGGAATTATTTGTTTCAATTTGGGATTGGCATCTGTGGCGTTCTTCCATATCTGATAGGCTTGCGAGGCCAAATCCACATCATTGTCATCCTCATCGTCTAAGGAGCCACTCTTCTCATTATACATATCACGAAGGTTCTGCTCGTTGCCCTCAAAGAAGATTTCGTCGCTACCTACGATGTTTGCATTTTCATTGATACGGGCATTTAGACGGCTGCGTAGCCGGATAATCCTTTCTACCCCTTCTGCAGGGAAGAATGAATAACAGAAGATTTCCTCTGCTTCCTGTCCGATACGATCTACACGACCTGCACGCTGAATCAGACGGATGATGGCCCAAGGCAGATCATAGTTCACAATGACGTGACCATCCTGCAAGTTCTGACCCTCTGAAAGCACATCCGTAGCCACCAACACGCGCAGCTCGTTTTCTGCAGATACGTCGGCCTTGTTGCTTAAGGGCGAGAAACGTTCTACGATGGCTGTTGGATTCTTGCTGCCACCCGTCGCTCTGTCTATATGACTGAAGCCACGTTTACGCAACTGACGATAAACATAATTGGCTGTATCTGAATACTGAGTGAAGATGAGTACCTTGTCTTTCTTGTGAGTCTTATTCAGTAGTTCCTCCAGCATATTCAGTTTCTGGTCTGTCTGCGGATTCCATTTGTCGCAGAGCAGAATCATCTTGATGATCTGATCGCAGTCCTGTTTCAGATGCTGTTTCAATGTGCGCTTGAAGTAGGTCGATTCTATCCACGCCACATTGTTCTTTTGGGTCAGCAGCATATAGTATTGACGGGCTTTCTCCATATAGACCTTCATGTCTGTGGGAACCTCTATCAGTCCATCGCCACCCATGCGATCCTCTTCGTCGTTGTCATGATCAAAGATGTCGTTGATATCCTCATCCTCTATCCACTCTTCAGGCAGATCGTTCTCATCACCAATGGGCAAAGGAAGTTTGTTTTCAATAGCGTAGATAAAGACGGCATTTCGCAGGATGTGGCGATAGAGTGTCAGTAGGAATGAGAATCCACTACTGTCTATTCGTTTGAAGAAAGTACTCTTACAAAAACCCATCATGCGCTGACCAGCACGAGAGAGGTTCTCCAACAGATGCTTGTCTGTCGTAGAAGCATTGGCTGTCTTCGTGGTGTCCTCATATTGAGAGAGTCCATAACGAGGCAGTCGCAGTTCTTCCATCATCCCAATCATCTCCTCAGAATAAAGGCGGCTATACTGATCGCTTGGCGTCGTATCAAACTTGATGGCTTTGGGCTTGCGTTCTGGAAAGAAGTTCTTGCGTCCGTCGTTAAATTCCAGATACTTCCTGCCTGTTGTCTCGTCTGTCTTGGCGTAGTTGTCTTTGATAAAGGTACGTGTACGACGAACCAGGAAGAGTTTCATCAGCTCCTGCCAGTCGTCAAGATTTCCGCTTTTCTCGAAAGCCTTAATGCTGCGGATAAACACCTCGCTATGCTTTTGCAGGAAGGCACGATCACCTCCCAACTCACGGATATATTCCTCAGGACGGATACCCAAGTCGTCATCCTCGCTGATAAAGAGTTTCAACTGACTACTGAGGTCTGAGAAGTCCTTATTGTAGGGTGTTGCCGTTAGGAGTAGAACCTTGCAATCCTGTCGTTCTATCAGAGCCTTGATGTTCTGATAGCGTTTGCCTTGTTCATTGCGAAGGTTGTGACTTTCATCTACGATTATCAAGCGATAATAGCGGGCATTGTCAATATCAATGGGCTTGGCTATCGACATGATATCCGCCTTCAGGTCATAACGCTTGCGGTACTTGTCCCACATATCCTGCAAGTTTGCAGGGCAGATAATGAGGGTGCTACTGGCATAGGTCATCTCGTAGATTTTGGCAATCGCACAGGCCGTGATGGTCTTTCCCAATCCTACCACATCACCAATCATGGCACCTCCTCGCTTCTCGCTATTCAGATGACGGGCCGCTATCTTCACGGCTGTCTGCTGGAAATCGAACAATTCACGCTGGAACTCTGGCGGCAATGTGAACTCCTTCACGCCACTACGGGCATCGGCAGAGAGATGATAGGCTGTCTTTAGATAGATATAATATGGTGGTATGATTTCTTCACCAGCCCAACTATTATCAATAGCATCTATTAGTTCCTTTGTGATGTCAATACAGAAGCGGTCATTCCAACGATCTTCAAACCATTCTGCAAGGGCCTCCAAGTCGCGATTGTTCTCAATGTCAGCATCCAGCTCGCCTTGTTTAGTCAGTCCAGCATAGGTAAGGTTACTGCTTCCGAGAATAGAAGAGATCTTATTGCGACTTGAATCAGGGCTATAGGCCAGATAGAGTTTAGCATGCAGAGGTTCTGCTACATAAAGCTTTACACAAACCTTATCTTCTTTCAATTGGGCAGAGAGTCGTTGGAGTGTCCATTCGTCACGTTTGGTTGGTATGCCAAGCAATAACTGTTTCTTGAAATCTCGTGCTATTTCGAGCTTACACTGCTGAACATAGGCTGCATCTGGGTTTTGCGGATTAGAATACAATCGACGAACCAACTCTTCATCGGGCTGATGCATACCAATAAGCAACCTGCAATGACGAAATACTTGTTTATCATTCTCATAAACGAAATCGCCTGGAATCTGGTCTATCTGATTCACCACTAAATCCCAACCACGTAGGTTAAAGTAGCCTACGCAGAAGTCCACACGCTTGATACCTACATCTGTAATGAGGTTTTGCAAGCCCTGCACAAATTTCGACGCAATGTTGTCGTAAATCCTAGCCATGTCTGCACAATCAGTTTTAGGAGCATAGCACTTACCAGGCTTTTACAGGTACTCCACCAACCAAACAGACACGAAAAAGCGCGGACCGCTTATCCGTGTCTGAGGTGGTGAGATAATACCCGTCCGCGTAGATAAGTGACATGTCCGCACTATCAAGTGCAGACATTAGTCTTTACCGTTACGCAGACTCGTGTTCTAAACATCTCACCTTTCAGACACGCCGAATAACTGCTAATGCTGTTATTGTTTACCCACAATGTCACACCGGCACCTCCACTGAGGCTCATATCTGAACTTCGTCAGCGTCGCGTCACGACGATTAGCCAGTACTTGATTGCAAAAGTACGAAATATTTTGGAAACAAAGGAAGATTTTGAGAAAAAAATAAAATATAATTTCGAATTATCCAATTATTGGCAATACATTTTTCTTCACGACAATTCTTTGGGTGGTATTTTGTCTTTCCAGCAGGAGGTGACACAGAGCGTTTCGCGTTTCATGTTTCAAAATGCGAAAATTATTGTTCCAACAACTATATTATAATTATATATATTAATATATAATATTTATATTATATATTAATATATATAATTCAAAATGGCAGTATTACCAAATTGAAATAGAGTTTTGAAACACGAAACGCGAAACAGCGTGTGTACTACCCTAGCCTGAATTATTCATAGACATAAAAAAGAGAACGCATTTCTTGCAGGATTGCAGGAAAATTTGCAACTTTGAATCGCCTAAAAATCAAATTGTTACATACGTTCTCATGTGCAAAGGTAATACAAATTCTTCAATTGTGCAAGCCCAAACAGACTTTTTAGAGCTGTTTGAGGTAAAAAAGAAGGTCGAG
>Ga0310691_10007546_pt1 | contig 11299 bp, 8 predicted proteins | sample 176DNAGHGlowgp2_FD_203887 | JGI IMG/M metagenome (GOLD analysis project Ga0310691, IMG submission 203887) | Sheep rumen microbial communities from Palmerston North, Manawatu-Wanganui, New Zealand - 1766 DNA GHGlow gp2 (v2) (version 2) | ecosystem: Host-associated > Mammals > Digestive system >... | reverse complement strand
ACGGCAAGCGGCAATATCATCACAAAGGATATAACCTTTAAGGCCAAGGGCGAAAAGAACAAAACAGTGGGTATGACACTTACTTATAACAGTTCGGTTACCTACAACGGTCAAAAGCACGTGTCCAAGGATTATGACAAGGCGAAGAAGGGTACTTCAAATGATCTGAATATAAAGGTCACTTTAGATACTACTCTTTTAAAGATCGCCGAGGTGAGCAGGCTAAAATATAAGAATAACAAGTTGGCTACGGTAAAGGGGAAGGAGCCGTATTATACCATTTCTCTTAAGGCAAAGAAGGGTATAACCAAGGAAGAAAAGAAACTGGTGGGCGAGGTCAATAAGGAACTAAAAGCCATGCAGTTTAAATTTGATATCGCAAAGTGTGATATCAGTAAGGCAAAGGTGGACATCACCAAAGATAAGAAGGGTGAAAAGGTAAAGAAGGTGTCGGTGACCGTAAACGGGACGCAGATCAAGCTTTCCAAAAAAGATTTCGCGGCGGAGGTGAAGAATGGCAAGGCAGTGATCAAGGGACAGAATAATTTCACCGGTACGTACACGGAGAAATGATAGTGTAAAGCGAAGAATCTTGATAGATCGGGCATATCAATTGACGTAGAGATTTTTAGTAAGGAGAATGGCAACAATGAAGAAGAGGACGTCACTTAAGAAAACCCTGCTCAGCAGTATAATCATTTTTGTAGCGATAATAATCGTGATCATCACTCAGATCAGTATCAAGCTGGAGGCGGATAATACCGAAACGCTTCTGTATAATATACTGGTCAGGGAATCAGTCACTTATTCAAATGAGGTGCATAACTGGTGGAGCGGCATAGAAGGCAGGGTGCGTCAGACTGCGGATGTGATGAGAAATACTCCCGAGCTCTCACATGATGATGCGCTCAATATGCTGCTCAAACTGACGCAGCTGGATCCGGATTCCCAGGATATATACATCGGATACGGTGATGATTCAACGTTTTTGGACGGATCAGGCTGGACTCCCGATGCGGATTTCGTGTTCACGGACAGACCCTGGTATCAGGGCGCCCTTGAGAAAAAGGGGGAGATATATTCTTCCGAGCCTTATGTGGATGCCTCCACGGGAAAGACCTGTCTGGCCTGTGCCATCATGCTCCGTGATGATGTGGTATTGAGCAGTGATATCAATTTTGATAAGGTGGCGGAAAAGGTAAATCAGTTTAAGTCAGTTTCCCCTGATGCAAAGTATTACATTATAAATAAGGAAACAAAGGATATACTGGTCAGCAATGTGGCATCCAGCGTGGGTGAGACTCTGGCAAATACTACGGATCCCGTGGCTGCAGGTCTGGCGCCTGTTTTTGATTCCATGGATACCACCGTTTCCACTGATGGCAACAGGATAAAGAAGGCCAGATCGGCAGCGGGCTCCATGCTTTATGTGGCTACGGACATAGAAGGCACGTCATGGGCAGTGGTGAGTGCGGTTCCTTCGTCGCTTCTTAGCAACAGCATTATCAGAGTCATGATCATCACTTTTGCGAGTGCGATCATATTGCTGCTCATACTTTCCGCCCTCATATACTATATCATCAGCAAGGCGATCAATCCCGTGGTGACGGCTACCGAGCGCATCACGGATATCAGTAAGGGTGATTTTACTGTAAGGCTTGTCCCTGAGGGAAATAATGAGATCACTACTTTGAGTGAGAGTCTGAATGAATATATTGAAAAGATGAGTCAGACCCTGAACAGTCTTTCAGATATTTCCGGGTCAATGAACAGCAGGGCGGGAGAGTGCTTTGAGATATCCAGAGTATTATCTGATGCCAGCTCCAATCAGGGTGAATCCATAGCTCAGCTGAACAGCACTTTGGGCAGTATGAGTGATTCCATAGAGGATCTGGCACACACGGCTGTGGATCTGGCGGATACCTCCGGTAATCTGGCTCAGAGCGCAGAGGAAGTCAGATGTCTGTGTGAAGAGACCATAGATGCATCCGTGAAGGGCAAGGAAGAGATGGACAGCATGACTAACAGCGTGAACACGCTGAATGAGACCATCGCAGAACTGACCGATCTCATAAGGGTCACTGCACAGTCAGTGAAGGAGATCACCGGAATAACCGATACCATAAGCGCCATCACAAAGCAGACAAATCTTTTGTCCCTGAATGCATCCATCGAGGCTGCCAGGGCAGGTGAAGCGGGCAGAGGTTTTGCGGTAGTGGCTCAGGAGGTGAGCGAGCTGTCAAGGCAGTCATCGGGTGCTACGGAAAATATCCGCAGACTGGTGGATGACATCACAAAGAATATCGCCAATATTAACTCAAAGGCGGATATCTGTGTCCGGGATATGAAGAGCTGTTTAAGCGGCGTGGATGGCGCAAACGAGTCCTTTAACAAGATATCGGAGGATGTGGCCAAGGCGGCCGAAGGTATAATGGAGATCGCGGACGGTATCAGGAGGATAAACGATGTGGCTACGAACAATGCAGCCACTACTCAGGAGCAGGCATCCGGTATAAATGAGATATTGTCCTTAAGTGACAGGATCGTGAATGAAAACGGAAAGCTACGGAATGAGACACAGAATATTACTTCTGTATCGGAAAATCTGAACCGTTATTCGGATGAGATCAACTCGGATCTGTCGCAGTATACGGTGAAGTAAAGGTCATTCTGAGCGAAGCGAAGAATCTTGATAGAGTTTGATGAAATAGGAAATATTAATGGGGCATGGAAAATGAAGAAATGTAAGCTGAAAAAAATAGCCGGAATTTTGACGGCGGCGCTTCTTGCTGTATCGATCGCCCAGCCTGTGATGTGTGCGCAGGATGAGGAGAAATTCAACAACGTAAACGCCCAGGATTATTCCAGATGTTCACAGATCATAAGATCTTATATGATCGATAACGGAAACGGTTTTCTGGTAGGCAGGGCGTACTCTGATTCCATAAAGATAGACACTTATGGTTATAACCTTAAGAAGACGGGAAATACCCGTACCATAAAGTGTGAACTGTCGAAGTTCGGTGGCAAAGGCCAAGATAAACAAAAAGACTGGGTGCCTGACTGTGACGACCAAGAGGGACTGCCCAGTAACCTATAAAATGATAAATGGCGGAAAACTGGAGATAACCAATCCCGATAAAAACAGTTCGACGGTTTCGGACAATAAACTGATCTTAAGAAGAAAAGACGGGGATGTGGTCAAGCTTACTTATACCTATTTAGATAAGAAGTATAAGATGACCATCAAGATCAAAAGCGATACTGCAGGGAAGAAAGATAAGAAATAGTGGGAAGAATTGTTTTAAAAGGGTGTAATATGGATAATTTTATAGATATTGATATGAAGCAGACGGGACTGCTGATCAAAAGAAAAATAAAAAATGCGGGATATACTGTCCGCCAGATACAGGATGTTTTGTGTCTGGCAGGTCCCCAGGCGATCTACAGGTGGTTCCGGGGAGAGACTATTCCCACGGTTGATCATCTGTATGTTCTTGGAAGAATTCTGGGAGAGCATATGGAAGATCTGATCGTTCCCCGTTGTCCTAAGATGTTTATAATACTTAATGATGGGGGAGTGCCATCTGACCGGTATGAACTGCAAAATCGGCATGTATTAAAATATGCAGAGCTTTTGTGCGTGTGACTGGTAGATCTTCTTTTTTGCAATGGCGTTTACAATTCAATTTCTGCTTTTACAATAGATTAAAAATTTCCATTTTTAGCAATGATGTAGCCGATTAGTATACTAAACGGCTACTTTTTTGTTTTGAGGTAGATAAGCTATAATCATCTTATAGTTGCAAAAGGTATTGCCAGGTCAGTGTATCGGCTAATATAAATTTGTATGAGGAAATCAGGAAGGAGGACGCGATGTGTCAGGCTTTGAGAGATCTTATGAAGGATGAGATAGATAAAGAGGTCGCTGAAAGGGTAAGACAAGAGGGGGAACATGTAGTATTGAATAATATTCAAAAACTCATGAAAACTATGAATTTAACAGCAGAGGAGGCTATGCAGGCATTGGAGTTGTCTGAGGAGGAACAAGCTTATTATAAAGCTTTGTTATAAGATGTTATTTTTGGGTGGTAGGTTAATATGGCGGCAACATTTTTGATGCCGCCATTGTGTAAGTGTTTATATTATTTCCGGATGGATTTGGAAACAGTTTTGTATTTTGACAGTTATAGATTTTTCATCCGTTTTTGCAATTATGTAGCCGATTAGTATACTAAACGGCTACTTTTTTAATTTTTTTTCTCAGAGTAATATATTTTCAGTGATTATTCTGAGGCGTAACGATGAACATGAATAAAAGAAAAGAATATTTTGAAGAAAAACTACAAAAATGGCATGAGCGGATATATGCGCTTAAAGTGAAAGGCGATATAAATGGGGATGTATCACAAAAACTGGAATACCTGATCAGCCTTATGTTGGCGAAGGCATTGCCGGAATATATTCCCTTTGAAATAGAAGGGATTTATGATGAGACCGGTGCAATCATTATGTATGTGGATCTGTTGATGCTTAAACTGACCGGATCAAAGGTTCCGGTGTCAGTTTTGAAAAGATGCCGGGAAAAATTATGGCTTGACAGTTGTGAGATAGATGAGATGTTAGATCTGCATGGATATCAGGATATGATGATCCGCCCTGAAAAAGGAAATATTAGTGAGAATGGGGTGGTCAGCCTGGGGTGTGATGCCTTGACGGATTTGACAGCGGATGAAGTGTTATCAGTGGTAGAAAAGCGGCTTAAGATAGAAATCGGAGTTTGCAAAAGAGCCGGCAGATTTACACAGGATAGATTCGATTTTACAGGTCAGTGTATCGGTTAATATAAATTTGTATGAGGAAATATCTATTTCAATTCCTGATCCAGATTATCAAACTCGGATGTGGAGAAGAATTCACCAAGGGTGATGCCAAAGCCGTCGCATAGTTTTTTGATCGTGATCACACCGGGATTTTTACTTTCATTATTTAGAATACTTTTAATGGTGGCTTGAGGCACACCCGAAATGTAACTCAAAGCATTCGGCGTGATGCCTCTTTCTTCGCACAATTCATGAATCCGCTTCCTGATCTGCTCTACTGTAGTCATGTAATTCTCCCGATTTATAATTTTTTATCCCCTCCAGTTTTTGTGAATTTCTAATAAACAGATACACTATTTTTGGCAACAATGTTAGTGATATATCACTAACATTGTGATATAATAACATTTAGTCATAAAATGTGGCGGCTATTTTATACAGATTATTAGTCGCAATAAGATGGATGTGTATGCAGATGCGATTCTGCAAAGCAGGAAAGGGGTAAGTATGAAAAAGAAGATTTTGGCAGTTTTAGTGATGGCTTCGATGTTGATTAATTCTCTTTCAATGCCGCTGTATGCTGAGGAAATCTCAGAGGAGGAAGCAGTGGTTGAAGATAGTGGGGAAGAAATAAAGGATTATCATTTAGATGATGTAAGTTGCTCTGAGATAGATGATGTAAATTGTGATGAGAATGAATCTTTGATAGCGAATAATATTGATACAGAAGAGAATGTAGAGGGGGATTCTGTTGATCAAGGTGCCTTGGCTGCAGATATTGCGTTTTTAGAAATTGGTCAAACATATGGACCTAAATATAATGCGCCGACGACTAGTACGGAATGGTGCGCATATTTTGCAAGTTGGGCTGCACATGAAGCTACGGATGATTGGGATATTTGGCCAAAGTTAGGAAGTACCAACTATACGGTTAGTTTTTTTCAAAGTCAGGGGCGATGGCATAATAAAGGGTATAGTTGGACATCAGCTGAAACAGATGGTAGGTCTGAGCAGTTATCTAATGAATATGATGATTATGTTCCTCAAAGAGGTGATTTTGCCGCAATAAGAAATAAACTCAGTAAGTATAATGGAAGAATGTGCGATTATCCATATCATACAGGAATTGTCTACAATGTTGAAGAAGATTATATAGAAGTGGTGGAAGGTAACTATGGCGGACAAGTGGTTTTGAATACGTATGATCGTGATACGTTGCATTTAAATGGAGATATAAGCAGCGTTACATTTATAGTTGGATTTGGTGAACCGGCATATGATAGGGGCATTGAAGAACATAATGCTGTTCTACATATAGATGGCACTATAGATAGCATAATGGATACGATATATGTTAAAGGTTGGGCATATGATCCTGATGCTCCTGGGGAATCTATAAATTTATATGCACATGTTGATGATGAGCTACAATTTATTGGAAAGACGGATATTTATAATGAGGAAGTAAATAGTCAATTAGGATTAACCGGAAATCACGGTTTCGACACTACATTTAAGACAAAGAAAAAAGGTGCTGTCAAGGTTAGTATACATGCTGAAAATATCGGAATGGGATACTGGGATGCAAAAGAAACTTATCTGTATATAGATACTCCGGAAGAATTCAGTGAGAAGCACAGTGCAAAATTGACTATAGATTCTATATCCGGTGGAGTAAGATCAGTAAAGGTATCTGGCTGGGCATATGACCCCGATAGTCCCGGTGATCCTGTTGAAATACGGGTATGGATTGATGATAATTGCGTTAAAGAAGGATTAACGGATAAATATTTAAGTACGATTAACTCAACATATGGTTTATCAGGAAATCATGGTTTTGATTTTACGATTCCTACGGATGCAACCGGTGATAAGAAGGTACTTATTCAAGCTGTAAACATCGGTATGGGTTATTATGGTTCGAAAGAAGAAAAAGTTTATATAAAGAGCAGCAACGAACCTGTTGGTAAGTTTGAAAGTGCTAATGGAGGAACCCGTGTTATAAATGTATCCGGCTGGGCATATGATCCGGATGAATCATCAAAATCGATTGAGATAGAAGCGTATGTTGGTGGATCAAAGGATGATGAAAATGTTGATAAATATAGTCTTGGAGTGACAACAGAAAGTAGATCAGATATTAATAGTAAGTATAGAATATCCGGTAATCATGGTTTTGATTTTGATATTGAAACAAACAGGAGTGGGAGTGTACCTGTATATTTGTATGCTTTAGATTCTCAAGGTGGAGATGCCCTATATTTGGGTATGAAAACAGTCACAGTTACACAAACTGTTCCTGTTACAGGCATAAAAATAGATGAGGCGGAGCATTATATTAATGGAATGCATACAGGCCAGCCTATTACAGCCAAGGTAATTCCGTCAAATGCGACCAATCAGAAGGTAACATGGAGATCCAGTGATTCGTCTATTGCAACTGTAACTTCAACAGGTAATACAAGTGCATATGTGGAAAAGAAAAACTGGGGTGAAGTTACGATATATGCAACCATTACGGATAATGGTAAAACCTATGAAGATTCATGCAAGTTTGTTTTGGCTGAGGATAAATATCTGTATGGTGATATTACAGGTGATGGGAAGCTCTCAATTGCGGATCTTTCCTCATGTAATACAATAATACAGAAGATTAATAATTCTGGTTACCAGCCTACATTGGAGGAGATTAGGACATTAGATCTTGATGGGGACGAGGATATTGATGCAGATGATTTGGATCTTTTAAATAAGGGAATACTTGGAGAAATTGATAAGTTCCCTGTGGAGACTATGCTTAATAAAATAATAATAGAGTCTTCTCCCACAACAACAGAGTATTTTAAGGGAGAATCTGTCTCTACTTTAGGCTTAAAAGTCAGGGCATATTATAATGATGGAACAAGTAAAATTGTTGATCCGACAAATATAACCGGTTCTAATTCAGATGTTGTCGGGGATAACACGGTTACTGTTGAATATACCGAATCGGGAAGAACCAGATCTGCTACATATGTATTAAGGATTAAAAGTGTGGACCTTACGGGAATTACCATAACTACAGCGCCTACAAAGATCTCTTATATAGTGGGTGAAGCCTTTGATAAAACGGGTATGGTGGTAAAAGCAAAATATAACAATGGATCCACCAAGATCGTTAATGATTATACTTTCACACCAAGCGGATCGCTGAATACGTCTGATACAAAGGTAACTATAAAATATAAAGAGGGAAGTATTTATAAAGAAGCTACACAAAGCATCACTGTAAAGAGTTATTGTGATGTCAACGGGCATGACTGGGGCGAGTATATGTCAGAGGGTGAGACTACTCATTCCAGAGTCTGTATGACGTGTGGAAAGAAGGTTACAAGCGCATGTACATTTAATAATACACATGTAGCAGCAGGTTGTGTTAATGGCGGGTATTTGTTAATGACCTGTCCGGATTGCGGAAATACAAAGACCAGTGATCTGACAGATGAACCTGCGCTGGGACATCGTTATATTGTCGGTGGATTTAATTGGATCAAGTCCGATTCTGGATATGATTGTAATGTAAATCTGATTTGTGACAGATGTGATGGTACGACACAGGGACATATTAAAACTGAAAAGGCGACGGTTACAAGTAAACAGGAGGATTCCACCTGTATAAAACAGGGATCGATCGTTTATACGGCAACATATGGAAGCAACAAAACTACGAAAACAGTTGCCCTTCCCTATGCGGATCATCAATACTATTGGGTTATTGATGCCGACGCAACGGACTATGAGGATGGAATAAAGCATGAGGAATGTGTTGTTTGTGGAAATAAACGAAATGAAAATACAGTAATACCGAAAGTTAAACCGGATCTGACAAGAATAGAGATCACTTCTCTTCCGACAAAGACATATTATTATCTGGGCGATGCCATTTTAACTTCAGGTTTGAAAGTCATGGCATATTATGAGGATGGTACCAGTAAGGAGATCACGCCTACAAGCATTACACCTACCAAAGCTGGAAGTGTTGGAAGTCAGACGATCACAGTAAGTTATTCGGAAGGTAAGATAACGAAGCAGGCTACATTTAATGTTAATGTTAGTGAAGTGATCGTAACCAAGATCGCGGTTGTGGGCGCTCCGCTTAAAACCGCTTATGTAGAGGGGGATTATTTCTCAAAGAGTGGAATGGTGGTTCAGGCCACATATAATAACGGAACGACAAAGAATGTGACCAATTATACTGTTTCACCTTCGGGAATGCTTAAAACAACTGATGATTCGATCAAGGTGACATATGTAGAAAACGGTCATTCGTGTGATACCACTTATCCTATTACGGTCGCAAGTTATTGTGATACCTATGGTCATAGCTTTAAGTGGATAGTTGATGAAGAGGCAACGGAAACTCATGATGGTAAAAAGCATGAGGAGTGTGATCGTTGCGGTGCAAAGAGAAATGAAGATACCGTTATCCCCAGAGAAGTTCAGGATCATTCACTTAACAGGATCGCTATTTCAAATCTGCCGGCCAAGACAGAGTACTATTGCGGAGAGGATATATCGCTCTCAGGCATAAAGGTAGTGGCCTATTATGAGGATAATACGAACAGGGAAGTGACCCCGACGATCACATCTTCAACCAAGGCTGAAGATGCAGGTGTTCAGGTAGTCACTATCAGCTACACTGAGGACGGGATAACAAAGACTGCAAGTTTTTCGATCAACGTTAAAGCGATATTCCTGGATAAGATCGAGGTGATCTATGTTCCGTCAAAAACCTCTTATATTGAAGGTGAGACCTTTAATAAGAGCGGAATGGTAATCCGTGCGACTTATAATAACGGCTTGATAAAAAATGTAACTAACTACACTGTTTTACCGTCGGGAGCACTTAAGAAGTCAGATACGACAGTTAAGATCAGCTATACAGAAGGTGATCACACCTGTGAAACTTCTCAGGCTATAACGGTCAGCAGTTATTGTGATATTTATGGGCACAATTTCCGCTGGGTAACAGACAGCGAGCCTACAGAGGAACAGACCGGACTTAAGCATGAGGAATGCACCAGATGTGGGGAAAAGAGAAATAATAATACCGTGATCCCTAAGCTGGAAAAAGAAAAGGTTCTCAGCCGGATATCAGTAATGAAGCTTCCTGATAAGGTGGATTATTATCTTAACGAAGACATTGAACTTTCCGGATTAAAGATAATGGCGTTTTATGATGATGACACAAGCCGGGAAGTAAGTGATATTTCCATCGATAAGGAAAAAGCTGAAACGGAAGGGACGCAGCTGGTGACCGTAAGCTATTCAGAAGGCGGCGTTACAAAGACTGCAATGTTTTCAATTGTAGTCAGCCGGATATATGTGACAAAAATAGAGGTTGTCGGCATACCTGATAAGGTGTTCTATACTGAAGGAGAGACTTTTGACAACACCGGAATGATCGTGCGTGCTACTTATAGTGACGGAACACAGAAGACGGTTAAAGATTATACCATTATACCGTCAGGGAAACTCAGTCCTGCTGATAAGGAGGTTAAGATCAGTTATGTCGAGGATGGCAGGATAGCTGAAACTACGCAGGCGATCAGAGTAAACGCATACTGTAATGTCTATGGACATGATTATCAGTGGGTGACTGATAAGGAAAATACGGAGGATGAAGATGGTGTAAAGCATGAGGAATGCAGTCGCTGTGGTGATAAGCGCAACGAAGGAACCGTGATACCTAAAAAGGATAAGTCAAGTTCCAGCAGCGAAAAGGATAGCAGTTCCTCGTCCAGCGAAAAGGACAGTAGTTCGTCATCAAGTGAAAAAGACAGCAGCTCATCTTCAAGTGAAAAGGACAGCAGTTCTTCGTCAAGTGAAAAGGACAGTAGCTCTTCCTCTGGTAAGAAGGATGATAGTTCCTCCTCCAGTGACAAAGACAGCAGTTCATCGTCTGCAAAGAAAGATGGCGGCTCATCCAGTACTAAGGACGGCTATGAGATCGTGAACACCACATTAATGAATGAGGTTAAATTGAGTAAAGGCGAGAAGATGATCGTCGGAGACGATGTTGTGGTCAAGGTTCCCGGCGTCGATCCTAAACTTCTGCAGACATCAAGTAAGAGCGGTACCTATAAATGCGTTGTAGATGAGGCAACCGGTGAATTTGTTGGAATGGTTACAGCGTTTAAGAAGGGCAGTATCAAGCTGTATAAGCTAGATGGAAAGAAAAAACGAACTGTCTGCACTGTAAAAGCTGAACAGCCTAAGCTTAAGAGTGTTCTGATACTTAAAACTGGAAAGGTAAAGATCCTTAAGCTCAAGGGAACTAAATTGGTTGCTGAAAGTTGGGTATCATCTGATCCGGAGGTTGCAAATGTGACAGCCAGCGGCGTTTTGACGGCAGCTAAACCCGGAACGGCTACTGTAACAGCGAAACTTGGCAAACATACATATGATTGTACGGTTGTAGTTAAGTAGTCGTATTA
>Ga0310691_10007545_pt1 | contig 11301 bp, 7 predicted proteins | sample 176DNAGHGlowgp2_FD_203887 | JGI IMG/M metagenome (GOLD analysis project Ga0310691, IMG submission 203887) | Sheep rumen microbial communities from Palmerston North, Manawatu-Wanganui, New Zealand - 1766 DNA GHGlow gp2 (v2) (version 2) | ecosystem: Host-associated > Mammals > Digestive system >... | reverse complement strand
CAGGCTCGCAGAAGTTTAACTCCTATCAGGCCATTGCCACCTATAATTATTATATGAACAGCCGCTACTACCAGTGGACGGGAGCCTACCAGCAGGCCCTGGAGAACAGCAATCTGGAGTGGCAGAAGACCAACAAGTGGAACGCAGGCATAGAGCTCAACACCTGGGGCAACCGCGTCAACATCGTGGCCGACATCTATCTGGAAAAGACGTCGAACCTGCTGTCGGCCCTCGACCTGCCGCTGTCGAATGGCTTTACCAGCTACGTTGAGAACATAGGAAAGGTAGAGAACCGCGGCTTCGAGCTGAAGGCCACCGTCTTCATCGTGCGCAACACAGCCAAGCGCCTGGCATGGTCGCTCACGGGGTCGATGGTCCACAATGCCGACGAGGTGGTGCAGCTCTCACAGGCCATGAACAATGAGTATGCCAAGCTGCTGCTCACCAAGGGCATCACGCCCAACAAGGTAATCCGCGAGGGCGAGTCGCAATACACCATCTGGGCCGTGCCCTCGCTGGGCATCGACCCCAGCAACGGGCGCGAGCTGTTCCAGAAGCAGAACGGCGAGGTGACCTACACCTGGGACGCCGCCGACCGCGTGGCCTGCGGCGTCAGCGAGCCCAAATACCGTGGCAACCTGAGCAGCATGGTCCGCTGGCGCGACTTCACTGTCAACGTGTCCTTCGGCTATCGCTTTGGCGGACAGCTCTACAACCAGACGCTGGCCACCCGCATAGAGAATGCCGACAAGCAGTACAACGTTGATGAGCGCGTATTCACCGACCGCTGGAAGCAAGTGGGCGACCGCACCATGTTCAAGGGCCTGACCAACGAGAGCGCCACTTACGCTACCACCCGCTTTGTGCAGGATGAGCGCACGCTGACCTGCCAGAACGTCCACCTCAGCTATGAGCTGCATGGCCGTCCGTGGCTGCAGCGCCACCTCGGCATGCAGTCGTTCACTGTAGGTGCCGACCTGAGCGACCTGTTCTACGTCTCCACCGTCAAGCAGGAGCGCGGACTGTCGTATCCCTACTCCCGCCGCTTCTCCTTTACGCTGTCGGCTAGCTTCTAACAGATTTGAGGTTTAAGATTTGAGATTTAAGATTTATGATTACATATACTACCATACGGAAGTCGCTTCGCGGCATAGCCGCAGCGCTATTCACTAGCGTAGCAATTACTGGCGTAGCGCTCACTTCTTGTAGCGACTGGCTCGACGTGTCGCCGGAGACGGAAAAGAAGAAGAGCGAGATGTTTGCCAATGCCACGGGGTTCCGCACCGTGCTCACCGGCGCCTATATCCGCATGAAGAGTACCGACCTCTATGGACGCGAACTCGTGTGCGGCGTCACCGAAGACATGGCGCTGCACTGGAACACCGCCGCCAACTCGCAGGGCTACTACCTCAACCGCTTCGACTATCGGGCGCAGACGGTAGAGACGACTATGGCTGCCATCTATAACAACCTCTACAAGGTCGTGGCCGACGTCAACGGACTCCTGGGGAGCATCGATAACGGCGTGCTCTCAACCACCGACTACAACCTGATCAAGGGCGAAGCCCTGGCGCTGCGCGCCTTCTGCCATTTCGACGTGCTGAGGCTCTTCGGCCCCATGCCCGCCGAGGCGGGCGCCGCCACGGCTACTGATGGCGCCGCTACTGTTGATGGTGCCACGGCTGCTGATGGCGCCGCCGAGGCCGCCACTGACCTGTCGGCAGCCAGCGAAAAGCTGCTGCCCTACGTCACTCAGGTGGTTAACCGCCCCAACGAGTTCCTGACCTACAGCGATTTCGTAGACCATCTGCTCAGCGACCTCGCCGAGGCCGAAACGCTCATGAAAGCGTCAGACCCCATCGTCAGCACATCAATCAGCGACCTCAACACCGCCTCTAAGCTGACCGACAATTTCTGGGGCTACCGGCAGACGCGCATGAACTATTATGCCGTCTGTGCCCTGAAGGCCCGTGTGCTGCTGTGGATTGGTGACAAGGAGCAGGCCCTGAACTACGCCCGCCTCGTGGTCGACGCCCGCGATGCCGACGGCAATCCGATATTCCGCCTGGGCACCCTCAACGACTGCACCAGCGGCGACAAGACCCTCTCGCCGGAACATATCTTCCAGCTCAAGGTCGACGACCTCTCGGCCACCCTCGGAGCCGCCACCGCCTTTCAGAAGACGCGCGCCAACCTGGAGAGCCAGCTCTACAGCGCCGGAACCACCGACATCCGCTTTGTCAACATGTGGGACAACGTGTTTGATAGCTACTACTATGAGTACCACAACTACTTCGTGAAATACCAACAGACGGCCTCCATGCCCGCGCTGTCGCAGAATGTCATTCCGCTGATACGCCTCTACGAAATGTATCTCATCATGCTGGAGTGCTGCCCCCTGAGCGAGGCCGACGGCCTGTACAAGACGATGTGCGCCGCCCGCAACACCACCGCCGAGAAGATTACCTCCGCCGACAAGCTGAAGACGCTGCTGGCCAAGGAGTATAACCGCGAGTTCTACGGCGAGGGGCAGGCATTCTATGCCTACAAGCGGCTAGCCGCGCTGCGCATCTATTTCTCTACCACCAAGGGCGGTCCCGAGGTGTATGTTGTGCCACTGCCCATGCAGGAGGCGGTGTATAAGAACTGAACCAGAAAGAATAATGATCATGAATATAATCAAGAATTCACTGACGGGCTTAGCGCGCGGCACTTATCGCTTAGCGCGCGGCACTTATCGCTTAGCACGCGGCACTTATCGGTTAGCGCTTTTCGCGGCGCTCAGCATGGCGGCCGTCGGCTGTGCTGAAGACGAGGGGATGGTATTCAGCGACATAGCCCGCATACAGATGGGCAGTGCCGACGACTATACCTTCTCGTTTGTGTGGAGCAGTGCCGACGTGCAGCGCCAGACCATCTATCTCCCCATCTCCGTCATCGGCGGCCCTACTGACGGCGACCGTCATGTGGAGGTGGAGCAGGTAGAGGAGTACGACGTTGTCTACACCAAAGACCGGCTTAACTACGTCGTTGACTCCACGCTCACACCGCGCACCGACCAGGCCGTGGCGGGCACCCACTACGTGGCCTTTAACAGCAGCGAATATGCCTCGCTGCTCACCGTGCCTGCCGGCCAAGTGCAGTCGTCGATAGGTATCATCCTGCTGCGCCACCCCTCGCTGGCTACTCAGAAGGTGAGGCTGCGCGTGCGCTTGAAGAGCAATGCCGACTTCGGCCCCGGCGAGCACAAGTACCAGGAGCGTACCATCGTCATCTCCGACATGCTGGAGCGCCCGTCGGCATGGACCACGGAGTCATGGAACACGCTCTACCGCTCCTTTGGCGACTACAGTCGCACCAAACATCTGTTCATGATGCAGGTGGTGGGCGACAAGGTTGACGACGCATGGTTTGCACGCGCTCAGGACGCCTCCTTCCGCAACTACTGGAAGATGAAGTTCGTTGAGGCGCTCGCACTCTATAATGCCGACCCTGCCAACATTGCCGCGGGCCTGGCGCCCATGCGGGTAGACGAGACCGACCCTAACAGCACGCTCATTAGTTTCCCCAGCGAACTGAATTAAATGATTGAGAGTTATGATGCATCATATATATATAATGTGTAGGCAGTCAGTGGTGGCCGTGGTTTACGCAGCCCTGCCACTGACACTGGCGGCGTGTTATAGCGACGATGGAAACTATGACTACCGGCCGCCGCTCGACATCACCGTCAGCGGCATCGACGACGTGTATGAACTCACGCCCAACGGCGAGCATCTGCAGATTACCCCTCAGGTGACCCCCGCCGGCCGTGACTACACCTACTTCTGGACCATCACACCCGCCACGGCCACAACGGCAGCGGCGGTAGACACCATCAGCCGTGAGCTGCAGCTCGACTATGCCGTCAACTTGCGCGTGGGTGCCTACAAGTTGCGCTTCTGTGCTACCGACCGCGCCACGGGCATCTTTGCCTATAAGGAATATCTGGTCAACGTCACTACCGACATGGCCACGGGCTGGTGGGTGCTCAAGGCCGTCGGCGACAGCACTGATATCGACTTCTTTGCTGCCGACAAGCAGAAGGCCGACATCTTGCATACCGCCAACGGGCGCCGCATGGCCGGCTCGCCGCTGGGACTGATGTACACGCCGTCGTTCTGGACCTTCAGCGAGGCACTGCTCGAGGATGAGCTGACCAGCGCCGTCTTTGTGGCCAGCAGTGGCGACGTGGTGGCACTCGACTACTTCACCGGCCAGATTCTGAGCCGTTACGAAGACCTGTTCATAGAGCTGCCGCCGCAGCGCCGTGTGCAGACCATGTTTGCAGGACCTTCCGACGTGCATGTCTGCATCGACGGCGTGGTCTACACCATGTTCAACTCGGCCTATAACAAGTATAAGCAGTTTGTGCTCAAGACGCTGGGTGACTATACGCTCTCGCCCTATAAGGTGAGCACACACATCACCCTGCCGCTGCTGTTCAACGACGACAACAGCTCGTTCTGCACACTGAGCCGCAACTCGCCGGTCATTGACTATTTCAACGACCGCACAGGGGCATACTCGCCCACGAACATGGACATGGACCTGCTCTTCATGGGCGCCAAGACCGGCGCCAACGAGGGCGACGTGGCACTGGCCTTGATGCAGCAGAAAGGCACCCAGCAGTACTGGCTCTACAACCTCAGGGGCAATCCCTCGTCGGTGGCCATCAACCCTATCAACAGCCGCACGGCCCTGAAAGCCGACCTGCAGGTGCTGCAGGCGGAGCATCGCGCCCTGAACCAGAACAACAATATCATTTATTTCGTGAAAGACGGCCGACTGTGGTCGTGCAATCTCGACAGCCAGTCGGAACGCATGGAAGAGGTCACCATCGACAGCGGATGGGAGGTGAGCTACATGGAGTTCGTCAAATACGACCCCTACGGACTCAACGACCTGTGGTTTGACTATCTGCTCATAGCCACCCATCGCGACGGCCGCTACCGCCTGCAGCTCCACCCGCTGAGTGCCGGTCGTGTGCAGCCTGCCGAGAAAACGTTCGAGGGCACCGGCCGTGTGCAGCGCGCCTGCTATATGAACCAGGTGCATACCTCATACGGCAGCTACGTCTATACTTCTACATTATTCTAACGCATATCTCTACACCCTATGATGAAGAAGACTTTCCTGACAATCAGCCTGACGATGGCGTCGCTGCTGAGCTATTCTGCCAGTGCGCCCGGCACAAAGGCCATGGCCGACGATACGCCCGACACATTGGCCATGCTCGGCGGCACCCCTGCCGATGCACCGCTGCTGAGGCTGTGGGAGCAGCAGGCAGCCCCCGTCCGCCTGCATGCCTGGGCCTATCAGACGGTACGCGGCGGACAGACGGTGGGCATAGCCCCTTTCAAAGCCGAGCGCCGACAGTTGCAGCAGCTAGCCACGCAACTGCTGCCGCAGCTACAGGACGGCACACCCTTTGCGCACCTGATGCGGCTAAAGATGGATGCCGAGTTGCTGGCCTCGGCCCTTTGCTACGTACAAAACCACTACGGCTCTGCCGACAGCATCAAGCTGACGCAGGAGGAGGAGTGCCGTGCCGACGAGGTGTTCCAGAACGGCGACCTTTTGCGACTGCCCTTTGCTGCCGACATGCTCGTGGCATACGTCAACCATAAGGCGGCTAAGACTCCCATCACCCATCAGCCATCAGCCATCACCCCCTATTCACCCGATACTATCGACTATGCGGCGCGGGCCGCACTGCTCACGACGGCGCCGCTGCAGGCGGTCTATCTCTGCGAGATGGCCCGGCGGCAGCACTACTATGAGAAATATCTGCTGGTGCGTCAGGCCATGGCCGACTCACTGCTGACGCCGGCGGTCGTAGCTGAACTGCAGGCGGTGGAGCAAGAGCTGGCATGGTCGAAACCCGGCCAGCAAGCTATCGACTTCAAGGGTGAGACGCTCGACGGCGGCGAACTGAGCCTGAGTCAGCTCAAAGGCAAGGTGGTGGTCATCGATGCCTGGGCCACATGGTGTGCACCCTGTCTGCGACTGATGCCGGCGGTGAAGGAGTTGGAGCGCGAGCTGAACAGCCCCGACCTCGTGTTTCTCAGCGTGTGCATAGGCGTGTCGGTAGAGAAAGACTTGTGGCACAAGCTTTGCGCTAAGCATGACCTTCATGACAATGTCATCTTTGCCGACGGCTGGACACGGGGCTTTGCGCGCGACTACCACATTACGGGCGTACCACGCTTTATGATTATAGACAGGCAGGGGCGCGTGGCGTCATACGCAGCGCCCTCGCCTAAATATGCAGCCCTGAAGACGCTGATAGAAAATACTCTGAAAAAATATTAAACCTAATTTTTTAACCATTTAGCTTATGAGAACAAGACATTTACTCCTTTCGCTGGCGCTGACGCTGGTGGGTAGCGCTTCGGCATGGGCCGACGTGGAAATCAATGAGACGAACTTCCCCGACGAGAATTTCCGTCTGTATCTGCTTGACCAGGAGTGGGGCGCCGATTTCACCATTACCGACGCAGAGATAGCCGAAATCACGTCGCTGGCCGTCAACTCCAAGAAGATTGAAAGCCTCAAGGGTATTGAGCACTTCACAGCCCTGAAGTCGCTGGTATGTAACAGCAACTACAACCTGACGGAGCTCGACGTGACGGCTCTCACGGCGCTGGAGACGCTGAACTGCAGCGGCTGTAAGCTCGCATCGCTCGACGTGAGCCGCCTGCAGGCACTGAAAGACCTGAACTGTAGCAGCAACAGCGCTATTGCCGAACTGAACGTCGCTCAGAACACTGCCTTGACACGACTGAACTGCAGCTCCACGTCGCTGACGTCGCTCGACGTGACCAAGAACGCCGAGCTCGATACGCTCATCTGCAACTCGCTGTCGAAACTGACCGAGGCCTTCGACCTGTCGAACAACAAGAAACTGCTGTACCTGTCATATAACTACGGCTATGCGCCCGTTGACCCGTCGAAGAATACAGAGCTGCAGTATCTGAGCCTGACGCGCAACACGACGTACACGCAGCTCGACCTGAGTGGCCTGACGAAGCTTGAGACGCTCAACGTAAGCAGCTGCTCGGCACTGACCGACCTGAACATCGACGGCTGCGTGGCCTTGAAGTCGCTCAACATTGCCAGTACCAAGATTGCCACGCCCGACTTCTCGAAGCTGTCGGCACTGGAGTCGCTCACCTGCGGCAGCGCCGCCCTGCTGCAGCTCGACGTCACCAAGAACAGCGCCCTGAAGACGCTCAGCGTGACCAACACCGGACTGACGGAGCTGGACCTCTCGGGCAACCTCCTGCTGGAGACGCTGACCTGCAGCAGCAACAAGCTCACGGGGCTCGACCTGAGCAAGAACACGGCGCTGAAGAGCGTCACCTGCAAGGGCAACGGACTCAAGGGCAGGTCGATGACGCAGCTCATAGAGAACCTGCCTACGGTGGAGAACGGTATACTCGTGGCCACACACTTCGCATCGGAGACTAACGTGGTGAACACCACACAGGTGGCTGCCGCCAAAGCTAAGGGCTGGACAGTGAAGCAAACCGATATGTGGGGCGACATGGTCGACGAGAAGGGCGTAGCCACCAAGGATGATATAGAAATCAACGAGACGAACTTCCCCGACGAGCAGCTGCGCGCCTTCCTGCTGGCACAGGAGTATGGCGAGGACTTCAAGATCAGCGACGACGAGATCTACGACATCACCGTGCTGAACATGGCCTATAAGGGAATAGCCGACCTGACGGGCATCGGCAATTTCACCGAGTTGAAGGAGCTCAACGTCAGCAGCAACAGCAAGTTGACCGCCATCGACCTGAGCAAGAACACCAAGCTCAACATCCTCAACATCAATTATAACAACCAGATTCAGACCCTCGACCTGACGGCCAACAACAAGCTGACGTCGCTCAGTGCCAACTCATGCACGGCCCTGCTGCAGCTTGACTTGCAGAAGCAGATGTCGCTGGAGACGCTCAACTTCACCGGTTCTAAGGCCGAGACGCTGAATCTGGCTACATGCTACTCGCTGAAGTCGCTCAACCTGAGCAACAACCGGGTCATCACCACCATCGACCTGGCCAACAACGCCAGCCTGGAGACCCTCAACCTCAGCAGCTGCACAGAGGTGGCTACGCTCGACCTCACGGCCAACACCCAGCTGAAGTCGCTCAACATCTATAACACCAAGATCTCAGAACTCAACATGGCTATTCTGACCAAGCTCGAGTCGCTGACCTGCGGCGGCACGGTGTCGGCACTGACATCGCTCGACCTGAGCCAGAACACGGCACTGAAGTCGCTCTCTGTCACCTATAGCGGCCTGACGTCGCTCGACCTCTCGGCACTCACTGCCCTGGAGACGCTCACAGTGAGCAACAACAAGTGGGAGCAGCTCGACCTGAGCAAGAACACCGCGCTGAAGAGCATTACCTGCAAGACCTGCGGACTGAAGGACGAGGCCATGGACAACTTCATCAGCCAGCTGCCCACGGTGGAGGAGGGCAAGCTCGTGGCCCTGCACGAGAATGCTGAGACCAATGTGATGACCACCACTCAGGTGGAGGCTGCCAAGGCTAAGGGCTGGACAACCTACATGACCGACGTGTGGGGCGACATGACCGAATACAAAGGCTCAGAGCCTGTGGGCGTGGCCAGCGTGAAGGCCGCCACCGAGGCAGCCGGTGCCTACTACACCATCGACGGCCGTCAGCTGCCCGCAGAGCCTGTAAGCAAAGGCATTTACGTGGTTAAGGGGCGCAAGATGATCAGAAAGTAAAGGGACGATAGCCCACTAACAGGGGACAGACAATAAAGAAAAGGGAACAGTGCACTGTTCCCTTTTCTTTATTGTCGTAAACATGCCAAAGTCTATGACCCAAGTTTTCGTAACGGACGAAGAGCGGTTTACGTCAGGTTAATCTTGATGATGCCGCCGTAGGGGGTGAGGTGGTCCCAAGCTGTTTCCAGAGTGTAAAGCCCACCGTAGATGGCAGCGCAGCCTAACACGCCGCCGTGGGCGAAAATGGCTACGCGCCTATAAGGCTGGCGCCGCAGCTCGTCAAGAAATGCGCTCACCCGCGCCAGCTGCTCTGTAAAGCTCTCGCCGCCGGGGGTGGGCAGGTGGAGGTAGTCGCCATACCACTGCTGCAGGTAGGGGTCGCTGATGTCGTCGTAGCGCTGCATCTCCCACTGCCCCATGTTCATCTCTTTCAGGCGGCTGTCGAGCACGGGGCGCGCATAGCCGCAGAAGGCTGCCAGCAGGCGCGCACGCATCAGCGGCGAACTGTACACGCGGTCGAAGGGCTCATACTGCTGCAGTTCACGTTTCGTCGTAGCAGCCTCCTGGGCGAAGGTGGCCGCCACGGGCACGTCGGTCTGGCCATAGCACGTGCCCGAGGGCACGTCAACGCTCGTATGTCTGACCAGAACCACCTCCACCTTTTTAACTCTTTAATTTTTTAATTCTTTAATTTTTAAATTTTCATTAGTCGTGCAGGTCGAGCACGAAGCGCGCACCCTTGGTGTAAGAGCTGTCCAGGTCGAGGTCGCCGTCCATCTTCAGTGCCATCTGCTTGCAAATGGGCAGTCCAAGACCGTCGCCCTGCGTTAGGTCGCGCACCGCGCGGAAGGGCTTGAACACCTCGTCGCGCTGGTCCTCGGCAATGCCCGTTCCGGTGTCGGAAACCAGGAACTGGAACTTGTGGGCGCCACGCTTCTTGAACTCCAGGCGGATGGTGCCATCCTCGGGCGTATACTCGGCGGCATTGGCCAACAAATGCTGCAGGATATGGGTGACGTACTCGCGGTTAAGCCGCACGCTCATCTTCGGAGCATCAATGGCAAGCTTGACACCCGACTTCACCAGGCTTTTCGCCTGCTCGGCCAGTTTCTCACAGAAGGGTTGCACCTGCGTATCCTCAAGCTCCACGGCCTCGGTGCTGTTTTCCAGCTCCGACAGCGTCTGTATGTGGTCGCTGAAGTCTGCGAGAGCTTTCACTTCGGGCTGGCGGCTGTCGAGTTTCTCGAGCGTAGGCTGCAGCTGAGCGGAGATGTTGCTGATGAACTTCGCCTTCAAGGCGTTGTTCTCGTTAGAGAGTTTCAGGTTCTTGCTCAGCTTGCGATTCTGCAGGATATAGCGCATGAGCACCAGCCCGCCGAGCACCAGTGCAGCGGCCAGAGCGGCAGCCAGTATGCCTAGGCCGATGATGATGGCCTGGCGCGTGGTCAGCGAGCTGTCCTTCTCGGCTATCGATGCTTCGTTCTGAGCTATCTGCTGCTTCAGGGCGCCAGTCTCGTCGGCAAGCTTCTTGGCGCTGACGGAGTCTTTCCATGCCATGTAGCTGCCGTAGGACTGTGCCACCATGCTGGCACTGTTGGAGCGGCGGCCATTGGCAATGAGGGTCTTGTAGACCTCGTCTACCTTGCCATACTCCTTTGAGGCCGTCAGTTTGTCGGCCATTTCCTTGAACACGGCGTTGCCCTGGGCCGTCTGACCCATGGTGTAATAGTAGATAGCCTTGGTGTAGAGCAGGTCGTTTTTCACCTCCTCGTCGCTGGTGGCCTTGGCAAAGGCCTCCATGGCGTTCAACTGCTCACGGGCGGCACCGGGCTTCTTGAAACGCATATACAGCTGATAGCGCTCCTTAGTATTCTGATAACGCAGGGCGGCCTGCTTGCCTTTGTCGCTGACCTGGCCCACGATGGCCTGATCGACGATGCGTAGCAGGTCAAAGGCTTCCTGATAGTTGTCGTCCTTGACATAGAGGTCGACGGCCTTAGCGGCACACTCGATGCCCTGCTTCATCTGTCCTTTGTTGAAGTAATCCTCATAGGCACGAATGTAGGTGTAACGCGCTGTCACAGGGTGATGGTTCTCTAATTCTGTTTCTGCGCGCTGCTGCAACTGGCTCTTCTGAGCCTCCTGAGCAGTGGCCAGCGAGCAGCTCATGGTAACAGCCAGCAGGCATGCAAAAAGTTGTCGTTTCATAGTTTATGACTGTTTGTTGTTGTTCGGGTTAATGACGATAGAATATTGTTTCGTCATGCAAAAGTAGTAATAATTCTTTAAAGAAAAGAAAAAAACGGCGTTTTTTTTTGAAGGCGCAAAAAAAACACGTAACTTTGCAGCCAAGTTAGGGAACACGGGTCTCCTCGCTCGCCTTAATCGGGTTAGGGCACCCGCTTTTCCGGGAAAGAGTAACGAGCAAAACAACGAACTAAAAGAACTATAACGGAAGAAATGAAAAACTTACTTATGACACTTGCAGCCGC
>Ga0310691_10007544_pt1 | contig 11301 bp, 8 predicted proteins | sample 176DNAGHGlowgp2_FD_203887 | JGI IMG/M metagenome (GOLD analysis project Ga0310691, IMG submission 203887) | Sheep rumen microbial communities from Palmerston North, Manawatu-Wanganui, New Zealand - 1766 DNA GHGlow gp2 (v2) (version 2) | ecosystem: Host-associated > Mammals > Digestive system >... | reverse complement strand
GCTTCCCGGGGCCGGTGCAGGAGTTCAACCGCAACTTCCTCGCGCTCCCGGCGCTGCCTTCCGCGCGACTCGACGACGCGTGCGACGACGCGGAGGTCGTTCTGCGCCGCATCGACGCGGGCGAGGCGGGCGACTACTACGCGCTCGTGCACACCGGCTGGACGCCGAAGGTGGACGTCCGCGTGCGCTTCCCCGAGGGCGTGCAGCGCCTCGTCGCCCCCGCCACGGGCGAGGCCTTCGCCCCTGGCACGGACGGCGCCGTCGCCTTCTCGCTCCAGCCCTGGCAGCTCCTCGCGCTGCGCGCGGAATAGGGGCGCACCGCCCCGCGAAGACCCGCTCCGCCTCGCGCCGGAGACGCGCCCCGCGATGCGGGGGCGTTTGCCCGGCGCGGCGGGGCATGGTATACTCCCGCCGCATGAACGACACGACCCTCGATTCCGATTCCGCGCCTGCGCAGGCCCCCGCGCCGGACGCCGCGCCCGGGGCGGAGGCCCCCGCGCCCGCCGCGCCGGAGGCCCCCGCGCGCCGGACGATCGCCCTCGTCGGGCGGCCCAACGTCGGCAAGTCCGCCCTCTTCAACCGCATCGCGCGGCAGCGCATCGCCATCGTCTACGAGGAGGCCGGCGTGACGCGCGACCGCCTCGAGCGCGAGGTCGAGCGCGACGGCCGCCGCTTCATGCTCGCCGACACGGGCGGCATCTTCGCGCTCGACGGCGAGCGCGTCGCCGACCGCATCGACGCCGGCGTCCGCGCCCAGGCGCTCGCCGCGCTGGAGGGCGCCGCCGCGGTCGTCCTCGTCGTCGACGTGCAGGCGGGGCTCCAGCCGATGGACATCGAGGTCGCGCGCCTGCTCCGCAAGGCGGGCGCGGAGGCGTTCGTCGCCGCCAACAAGGCCGACAACGACGCGCTGGAGGCGCACGCCGACGAGTTCTCCCGGCTCGGCTTCCCCGTCTTCCCCGTCTCCGCGCTGCACGGCCGCGGCGTCGCGGCGCTGCTGGAGGCGTGCTACTCGCGGCTTCCGCCCGAGACGCCCGAGCCCTTCGGGGCCGGGCCGGACGACCGCCGCGAGGAGACGACCGTCGCCGTCGTCGGCCGCCCGAACTGCGGCAAGTCCTCCTTCCTCAACCGCCTGCTCCGCGCGGAGCGCGTCATCGTCTCGGACGTCCCCGGCACGACGCGCGACCCGATCGACATCCCGTTCGAGTACGCGGGGCGCCGCTACACCCTCGTCGACACCGCGGGCGTGCGCCGCGAGGCGCGCGTCGACAGCGCCGTCGAGCGGTACAGCCGCTTCCGGATGCAGGACGCGCTCGACCGCGCCGACCTGCTCGTGCTGATGCTCGACTGCGAGCGCGGCGCGGGGCTGCTCGACCGCCAGCTCGCGGGGCTCGTCGCGAAGCAGGGCAAGAGCTGCGTGATCGCCGTCAACAAGTGGGACCTCGCCCGCGAGAGCGAGCGCGACTACGCCGCGCGCCTCGCGCGGGAGCTGCCGTTCATGGCGCACTGCCCGGTCGTGTTCCTCTCGGCGAAGACCGGGCGCAACGTCGGGCTGCTGCTCTCCACCGTCGCGCGCGTGGCCGCCGCGGCGCGGACGACGCTGCCCACCGGGCCGCTCAACCGCTGCCTCCAGGCCGCGTGCCGCAGCAACGCCGCCCCGACGGGCGGGGCGCGCCCGCTGCGCCTGCACTACGCCGCCCAGACCGGGACGAACCCCGTCCGCGTGCGGCTCTTCGTCAACGACCCGCGGCGCATGCCCGCCTCGTTCGAGCAGTTCCTCGCCAACACGATCCGGCGCGAGTTCGGGCTCGGCGGCGTGGGCGTGCTGCTGCAGTTCCGCGGCCGCGAGCGCACCCATCCCGACGGATCCCCGAAGTCCGACGCCCCGCGCGACCTGCGCGAGCTCCGCGCCGCGCGCAAGGCCTCCGGCAAGTCCCGCGCGCGCCGCCGCGCGATGCCGCGCGGCTAGCGCGCCTTTCGAGGGACCGAAGCCGCCCTACCCCGCCGCGGTCGCGCGGGTGCGGCGCGCGAGCAGGAAGATGTCGCGCAGCTGCTGCGGCGTGCGCGCCTTCTCCCAGCGGCGGGCGAAGCCGGGGGCGAGGATCGTCTGCGCGACCATCGCCAGCGAGCGCAGGTGGGCGCCGCGGCGGTCCTCCGACGCGAAGAGGAAGACGGCCGTGCGGACGGGTTCGCCGCCGCCGGCGTCGGTCCCGTCGTCCGGCGCGCCGCCGCCGTCCGCGCCGAACGGCACGCCGTTCTCGCACTTGGCGATCACGACGAGGAAGCGCCCCTCCGCGCCCGGCAGCAGCAGGTGCGGCACGGCGACGCCCGGCGCGATGACCGTGCTCGACGCCCGTTCGCGCGCGAGCAGCCGCTCGCGCAGCGCGGCGGGGTCCTCGCCCGTGGCGGCGGAGGCCAGCTTCGCGGCCTCGTCGAAGAGCTCCTCCAGCGTCGCGGAGCCCGGCAGCAGGAACGTCGGCGCCGCGGCGACGGCGCGGTCGAAGGCGTCCTCGACGAGTCCGTCGCGCGTCCGCACGACCTCGCGCAGCTCGGCCTCGAGCCCCGCCGCCTCGAAGTCCGGCCGTACCATGCGCCCGACGAGCTGCTGCAGCGCCGTCTCGCGCCGAGCCCGGAGCCCGTAGCGCATGTAGAGCAGGATCGAGAAGGCCACGATGCCGCCCGCGATGCCGAGCGAGGCGTCGCCCTGCTTGACGATCAGCAGCCCGAAGAGCATCATGCACCCGAGCGGCAGCGCCGGGTAGAGCGGCGTGCGGAACGAGGGGCGGTAGTTCATGACGCCGCTCTCGCGCAGGATCACGACCGCGAGGTTCGTCAGGACGTACGAGAGCATCACCACGGTCGAGGCGACCTTGACGATCGTCTCCAGGTCGAGGAACTGCACCGCGGCGACGACGGCGCCCGTGAGCAGCAGCGCGGGGACCGGCACGGCGCGCGGGCCGAGCGTCCGCGCGAAGACCGCCGGCGCGTAGCCGTCGCGCGCCAGCGCCACCGGGTAGCGCGCCGCGCCCATGAGGCCCGCGTTGCCCGTCGTGACGAACGCCAGCAGCGCCCCGAGCGTCATCGCCGCGAAGCCCGCGCGGCCGTAGTGCAGGCGCGCCGCGTCGGCGAGCGGCTGCTCCGAGGCGGCGAGCGCCGCGGGGTCGATCGCCCCCGCGGTCACGGCCATCGTGAGGCCGTAGAGCACGGTCACGGTCCCGAGCCCCGCGAGGATCCCGAGCGGGATGTTGCGGCGCGGGTTCCGCACCTCCTCCGCGACGCTCACCACGCCGAGCAGGCCGCCGAACGAGACGAAGAGGAAGCCCGCCTCGTAGAACACGTCCGGCCATCCCCTGCCCTCCGCCACGAACGGCGAGAACCGCGCGGCCTCGACGTGCCCCGCCCCGAGCGCGACGTACGCCCCCATCACGAGCAGCAGCACGCCGACGAGCAGCTGCTGCATCCGCGCGGCCGCCGCCGTGCTGAGCAGGTTCACGGCGAGGAAGACGGCGGTGAGCGCCACGCCGAAGGCCGGCACCGGCACCGCCGGCGCGAACGCGTGCGCGATCTGCGCCGTGCCGAAGATCGCGAACGCGCCCTTCAGCGCCAGCGCCGCCCAGTTGAGCAGCCCCGACATCGTCCCCGCCAGCGGCCCGAGGCTCCGCGTGGCGAAGTAGTAGATCCCGCCCGCGCGCGGCATCGCCGTCGCCAGCTCCAGCACGGCCAGGATGCCCAGCGTCGCGATGCACCCGCCGAAGACGTACGAGACCGCGACGGCCGGCCCGACGTGCGAGAACGCCTTGCCGGGCAGCAGGAAGATGCCGGCGGAGATCATCGCGCCGACCGAGATGCAGAAGACGTCGGCCAGGCCGAGCGTCTGCGGGAGCCGGCTCCCGCCCGCGGAGGAGGGGCCGCCCGTCATCACAGCGCCCGGTCGAGCCGCTCCATCGCGCGCTCGACGTTCTCCCGCGAGTTGAACGCCGTGATGCGGACGTGCCCCGCGCCGGCGCGCCCGAAGCCGCTCCCCGGCGTGGTGACGACGTTCGCCTCGCGCAGCAGCTTGTCGAAGAACGCCCACGAGTCCATGCCGCAGTCGAACCACACGTAGGGCGAGTTGCGCCCGCCGGTGCAGCGGTAGCCCTTCGCCTCGAGGTGCTCGATCACGATCTTCGCGTTGGCCAGGTAGCCGTCGATCAGCGCCCGGCACTGCGCGCGCCCCTCCGGCGAGCACGCCGCCTCGGCCGCGCGCTGCACCGGGTACGAGACGCCGTTGAACTTCGTGCTCTGGCGCCGCTTCCACAGCGGCTGCAGCGGGACGGCCGCGCCCGCGGCGTCGAACGCGCGGCACTCGGCCGGCACGACGCAGTACCCGCAGCGCGTCCCCGTGAAGCCCGCGGTCTTGGAGAACGAGCGGAACTCCACCGCGACCTCCTTCGCGCCCGGGATCTCGTAGATCGAGTGCGGGATCCCCGGGTCGCGGATGAACGCCTCGTACGCGGCGTCGAAGAGGAGGAGCGCGCCGTTCGCGCGCGCCCAGTCGACCCAGGCGGCGAGCTGCTCGCGCGTCGCGACGGCGCCCGTCGGGTTGTTCGGGAAGCAGAGGTAGGCCAGGTCCGCCGCCGGCCCGTCGGGCGGCGCCGGAACGAAGCCGTTGGCCTCGCTGCCGTCGAGGTAGAGCAGGCCCGCGTAGCGGCCGTCCGCGGCGGGGCCGGTGCGTCCGGCCATCACGTTGGAGTCGACGTAGACCGGATAGACCGGGTCGGGGACGGCGATGCGCGCCGCGCCGTCGAAGACCTCCTGGAAGTTGCCGGTGTCGCACTTGGCGCCGTCGGAGACGAAGATCTCGTCGGGCGAGATGTCGCACCCGCGCGCGCGATAGTCGCCCTCGGCGATCGCCTCGCGCAGGAAGGCGTAGCCGTAGTCGGGCCCGTAGCCGCGGAACGTCGCGTCCGCGCCCATCTCCCGGACGGCCCGCTCCATCGCCTCCACGCACGCGGCGGGGAGGGCGCGCGTGACGTCGCCGATGCCGAGCCGGATCAGGTCCGCGGCGGGGTTCTCCGCCTGGTACGCCCGGACGCGCTGGGCGACCTCGGCGAAGAGGTAGTTGGCCTGGATCTTGGAGTAGTGGGGGTTGACGCGGATCATGGCGGGGGTCCTTCCCGCGACCCTCCGGCGCCGGCCCCCCGTGGCGGGGTTCCGCGCCCCGCGGGCCGCGAACGCGGAAAAGGCTACCACAAAACGCCCCTCCGCGCCAGCGGGTTCCGCGCCGCCGCGCGCGCCGCGCAAGGGGGCTTATCGTTCCGGGGACGATGTGGTATACTTCCCGCCCCATGAAGACCCGCCTCGACGAACTGCTGGTGGCCCGCGGCCTCGCGGAGTCCCGCTCCCTCGCCCAGCGCCTCGTGCGCGAGGGCCGGGTGCGCGTCGAGGGCGTCGCCAACCCGAAGCCCGGGAACCAGCTCCCCGACGACGCGAAGGTCGAGGTGGAGGCCCCCGAGCGGTTCGTGAGCCGCGGCGGCTGGAAGCTCGAGGGCGCGTTCGAGCGCTTCGGCTTCTCGGTCGAGGGGCTCGACTGCCTCGACGTGGGCGCGTCGACCGGCGGCTTCACGGACTGCCTCCTGCAGCACGGCGCCGCGCGCGTCGCGGCGGTGGACGTCGGCCACGGCCAGTTCCACCCGCGTCTGCGCGCCGACCCGCGCGTGTGGGTGCGGGAGGGCTTCAACTGCCGCGCGCTGACGGCGGCCGACCTTCCGTGGGTTCCCGCGTTCGCCGTGTGCGACGTCTCGTTCATCTCGCTGCGGCTCATCCTTCCGCCGATGGCCGCCGTCCTCGCGCCCGGCGGCGGCATCGTCACGCTCGTGAAGCCCCAGTTCGAGGCGGGCCGCGAGCAGGTCGGCCGCGGCGGCATCGTGCGCGACGAGGCCGTCCGCGCCCAGGTCGTCGAATCGATCCGCGCCTTCGGCACGGGCGAGCTCGGCCTCGCGTGGATCGGCGTCTGCGAGTCGCCGATCCGCGGCGCGTCCGGCAACGTCGAATACACCGCCTACTGGAGAAAGCCCGCCTGATCCGGTCCGCCCCCTCCCCCGTTCCCTCCCCGCTTCCGTCCCCCCCGCCCCCGCCATGAAAGCCCTCCCCCTCCTTCTGCTCTCCGCCCTCCTCCTCGCCGCCGGCTGCGAGGAGAACAAGACCGTCCGCGCCTGGAACGACGCCTCCGGCGCGTCGTCCTCCGGCGCGGAGAAGCCCGCCATCCGCAGCGACCTGGTCGGCACCTGGCGGCTCGTGAACGGCGACTCCGCCTGGTACATCCACTTCGCGGACGACGGCACCTGGCGCATCACCGACGACAGGGAGGGCGAGAGCCTCCGCGTCCACGGCACCTACACCGTCGACGGCGGGAAGTTCAGCGGGCCGATGACGAATCCCGGCGTCGGCACGGGCATGATCTCCGGCACGTTCAGCGGCGGCGCGATCGTCCTCGACTTCGTCGAGTACTGGCACTCGCCCTACAAGCACGTCCCCTACACGGGGTCGCGGATCTAGCGCGGCTCCGCCGCGGCTTCCCGGGAGGCGCCCCGGCGCGCGAGGAAGTGCGGCGAGGTGCCGGGCTCCCCCCACGCGATCGTCTCGCCGATCGACGCCACGCGCCGCGAAAGGCAGCCGAGGCACTGCTCGGAGGTGTCCTCTAGGCAGGGCTTGTCCTCGTAGAGCCGGTAGTTCCGGCGGTAGCCCGTGTCCGTGACGTTGGGCATCATCACGTTGGCGCCCGCCCGGAGCGCGCGCTCGCGGCCGTCCGGCGCGAGGACCTGCAGCACCGTCGTCGCCGCCAGGTTGCGGTCGTGCAGCTGCAGGCGCGTCGCGGCGACCATGTTCAGCCCCAGCTCCAGCTGGCGCGCGCGGTCGACGGCGACGCCGCCCAGCGGCGTCTCGCCGTGCGGCAGGAACGGCCCCATGCCGATCATGTCGATGTCCTCGTCGCGGAAGAACGCGATGTCGCCGGCCAGGTCCTCCGCCGTCTGCCCGGGGAGCCCGATCATGACGCCGCTCCCGACCTGGTACCCGAGGCGCCGCAGCGCGCGCAGGCAGTCGCGGCGGCGCGCCCACGAGTGGTCCGCCGGATGGAGCGTTCCGTACAGCGCGGGGTTGCTCGTCTCGATCCGCAGCAGGTAGCGCGCCGCCCCCGCCTCGCGCCACGCGCGGTAGACCTCCTCCGTCTGCTCGCCGAGGCTCAGCACGACGGCGAAGTCCTCCCCGCCGAACGCCCGGATCGCCCGCACGATGCGCACGATGCGCTCCGTGTTGGCGTCCGACTCGATCTCCCCGCTCTGCAGCACGACCGACCCGAACCGCCGCTCCCATGCCCACCGCGCCATCCGGACGACGTCCCCCTCCGGGATCTCGTAGCGCCGCACGTTCGCGTTGCCGCGCCGCAGCCCGCAGTAGAGGCAGTTCTTCGCGCACGCGTTGCCGATCTCCACGAGCCCGCGCAGCGAGACGCGGGGCCCGGTCGCGCGGAGCTTGACCTCGTAGGCCGCGGCGTAGAGCGCCTCGCGCTCCGCCGGGTCGCGCAGCGCGACCAGTCGCGCCAGCTCCGCCCGGGAAAGGGCGCCGGGCGCGGCCTTCGCGCGTTCGAGAAGGGATTCCGTCGGTTCCGTCGTCATCGTGTCTCCTGCGGCGGGGTAGTATGCACGAACCGACGCTCCGGCGCAACCGCCCCCCTCCGCGCTAGCGCGGGACGATCTCGAGGACGAGCCGGGCGACCTCGTCGCCCTTCGCGGCGACGCGGCGCGTGCGCGGGGCGGCGGACCGCCCCGAGCCCGGGACCGAGCGCGTGATCTCGCGCGTCGCCCGGAGCGGGACGATGCGCTCGCCGCCCGCGGCCAGCAGTTCGTCGTCCAGCGGCAGCGTCGCCTGCCCGAGGACCGCGGCCGAGCGGTTCGTCATCGTCGAGGCCCAGGCGTCGAACGGCGCGGCCGCGACCTTGCCCGCCGCCTTCGTCGGCGAGAGGGACGCGGCCACGTCGCCCGCCGCCGCGAACGCGGCCTTGAGGATCGCGCCGACCGCCTTCGAGACCGCCTCGGAGGCGAGCGGGACCGAAAGCTGGAACGTGACCGCCGTGGGCGGCTGGAGCGTGTCGCGGAAAAGCACCGCGTCGATCCAGTCGCCTTCGCCGTAGTCGCGCGCCATGCCGTCCATCTCCACGATCCGCGCGTACGTCTTCGCCTGCGTGCCGGCCTTCGGCCAGTGCAGCGTGCACGCGAGCGAATGCTCCGTCCGCGCCCGGCTCCCGCCCGCGCCCTTCGTCGTGAACTCGATCCGCTTCAGCCGGACCTCGACCGTCCGGTTCTTCTCCGCCATGTTTTTCTCCTCCTATCGCAGAATCATGATCGTTGTCGGATCGTACAAGAGATGGCCCGCTCCGAGAACGGTTCCGTACAGATGCAATTCGCCGAGCGCGGTGCAATGATTGTCCTGCGCCGAGACAAATCCGATTTCGTCGACGAAACGGACCCGAACGGCTTTGGCGTGCTGTTCGGTGAATTCGACGGTCACTCGCTGCCATGCCTGGGTCGTTACGACCGATTCTCCCGTTTCCGGATTCTCCACAAGTGTTACGATGTTCGTGATCGGAACTTCGTCCATCAACGTCTCCATTTCCCCGTCGCGGGCGAAAAACTGGATCGTATGGTCGTGGTTGGGCGCGGAAAGCTCGACCCGGGTCACGTCAACGGTCGTTCCGAATTCGAAGTCCACCCACTCCCCCGTGCGCGTCATTGCGGCCCAGTGCGTACTCTCCCATTTGTTGTCGAAAAGATGTCGGGCCCATGTTCCCCACCATTGGGGATTGTATTCTGAAGAGACGTTCACGTCCGTGAACTGGACCTTGTACAGTTCGGCGAATCCGCCCAAGGTAATCATATCCTTGGGCTCGGGGAATTCCGCAACGAAGTCGCAACGCGAGCAGTCGATCCATCCTGTACCGTAGCGGTTGCATTTCCCCGGTTTTTCGAGATGCGTCACGTAATCGTGACCGAGAGGAGCGCCGACTTCCTGCTCGAACTCCTCATAGCACACGGTGCAGTATCGGTGGTCGATCTGCCGTGTGGTGCAGGTTGCCGCCTCCTTCATTTCCCATTCAGTATATGACGGATGGGAACAGGCCATGTCGGCCGGATCGAGCCCCCAGACCTGCAATTCGGAAATCTGGTAATCATTGTATTCCCACGCACGGCACGTGTGGAAAACGACTTTCACCTTGGTTGCGATGGCCCCGACGTCGTAGGTCAGTTTCCCCTCGTCAAGACATTGATTGGCAAGCTGGACCTCGGCACCAGTGTCCGCAACCGTATAGAACAGAGAAAACGGATACTTTCCCGCCGCGCCCACGACGATTTTCGTCACGTAGTACCCGCCCGCGAGAGCCCCGCTTACGCCTGAGGTGGTGAAATCCACCAGGACGTAGCAATTGTTTCCCGCCTTGGGGAGGCGGACGTAGTCATCCCAGCTGTTGTTGAACAGAGATCCGAGGTTAGGTCCGCCGCCGAAACTGTTTCCATCGATGATCGTTCCCGATTTGTTGTAGATGTGGGCGAAGTCCGTCTTGGAGATCACGGTCGCGTCCTCCACGCCCAACGACAGGGCATCGTGGGAAAGAAGGAAAAACATTCCTACGGGAGCGATCCTGAAACAAAAACGAAGAAGGGGAAATTTGTGCATGAGTTTACCTTTCGTGAGGGGAGAGCGGTGTATATTGAACGTTGCCTCGTTCGAGGCACAAGGCTATCATTCTAGACGGAGGGAATCCTTCTCTTTTTGGGGTGGAAACCGGGGGGGAACCGCCCTTCGGGGGGATGGTTCCGGTTCAGATAGGAAGTGTAGCACGTTCCGCTCCGCGGGTCAACCGGGTTCGCCGCGATGTTCCGCTGAATTCATAAAATTTTCATTTCAATTTCAAGATTTATTTATAAAGATTTTGGTTGGCTTCGCCGGGAGCCCCGGACGGCGCGGGGCACCTGGGGTGGCCGAGACCGCAGTACAGGGAGGGGGCGCGCCCGCCCCCTCCCCTGTACCCCTCCCCGCCGCCGGCGGCAACAGGAGCATTCCTCCGATAGGGCTCCCGGCCGCCTTCGGGAGAAGGGGGAGCCCGTTCCAGCCGTGTCGCCCCCCGGCCGCCTTCGGGAGAAGGGGGAGCCCGTTCCAGCCGTGTCGAATTCCCCCGCCTGCCTTCGGGAAGAGGGGGAGCCCGTTCCAGCCGTGTCGAATTCCCCCGCCTGCCTTCGGGAGAAGGGGGAGCCCGTTCCAGCCGTGTCGAATCCCCCCGACCGCCTTCGGAAGGGGGGGCGGTCCATCCCTTTCCATTCCTGTTGCCGCCGGCAGCGGGGAGGGGTGCTGGGGAGGGGGCGGACGCGCCCCCTCCCCGTACTACGCCGTAAGGGCCGGGCGCGGGGCGGGCGGCGCGGGGCGCCCGGGGCGACCGAGACCGCAGCGCGGTTTTCGCTTCACACGCCCTTCGGTTTCGGCTATAATCGGCCTTCTTTTCCACACATTCCCCCTTCGTTCCGCCTCCGCCATGGCCGACAACCCCCGTTTCGCTTCCGCAAAAGCCCTCTACAAGAACCTCGGCGTCGACGTCGAGGCCGCCCTGAAGACCCTCGAAAGGTTCCACGTCTCCATGCACTGCTGGCAGGGCGACGACGTCGTCGGCTTCGACCACGACGGCGCGCTCACCGGCGGCATCCAGACGACCGGCAACTACCCCGGCCGCGCCCGCAACCCGAAGGAGCTGATGGCCGACATCGAGAAGGCCCTCTCGCTCATCCCCGGCACGCACCGCCTCAACCTCCACGCCAACTACGCGATCTTCGGCAAGGACGGCTTCGTCGACCGCGACGCGCTCGAGCCCCGCCACTTCGCGCCGTGGGTGAAGTTCGCCAAGAAGGCCGGCCTCCAGGGGCTCGACTTCAACCCCACCTACTTCTCCCACCCGCTCGCCGCGTCCGGCCGCACGCTCTCCTCGGAGGACGAGAAGGTCCGCCGGTTCTGGATCCGCCACACGGTCGCGTGCCTGCGCATCGCCGAGTATTTCGCCCGCGAGATGGGCACGCCGACGGCGCTCAACATCTGGATCCCGGACGGCCTCAAGGACGTCCCCGCCGATCGCACGACGCCGCGCGCGGTCTACAAGAAGTCGCTCGACGAGATCTTCGCGACCGACTATGACCGCTCGCTCGTCGAGGTCACGATCGAGAGCAAGCTCTTCGGCATCGGCCTGGAGAGCTACACCGTCGGCTCGCACGAGTTCTACATGAA